>Ga0164290_1000483_pt1 | contig 124681 bp, 111 predicted proteins | sample Micstemetagenome_FD_108782 | JGI IMG/M metagenome (GOLD analysis project Ga0164290, IMG submission 108782) | Contaminated culture microbial community from soil near Moab, Utah, USA - Microcoleus steenstrupii SON62 (Illumina Assembly) | ecosystem: Environmental > Terrestrial > Soil > Soil crust... | reverse complement strand
TACAACGTCACTGTGTCCAGCATCCCCGGGCCCGCCGCACCCTTGTACCTCGCCGGCGCCCGGCTGGAGGGAATATACCCGCTCGCCTGCATCTACCACGGGGCCCCGTACTTCGTCTCCTCGGTGAGTATCTCCGGCAGCTTCAGCGTCGGCTTTGCCGGCTGCCCGGACGCCGTACCCCACCTCCAGCGGCTCGCCATCTATACCGGCGACGCACTCACCGAACTGGAGACCGCCCTCGGGGTTCCCCACTGATGGCGAAGCTGCGACTGGTCGCGTACCTACGAGCGGGCGGCGAGTCTAGAGATGCATCGAGCACTGGCCTGAAAGCCCATCCCCCAGCGAAAGATGTTCGCCTTGACTGCGACTCCTGAACCGCATGCCGCTGGCGCGGCGCGACCGGTGCCGCGCTATGCCCGATTCGTCCGTGGACTGCAGCAACGCTTCGTCATCGACATGCCCGGCGGACCACGCATCGTCACCTTCGCGACCGTGATCAACTTCCAGAAGTGCCTGATGTTCGCCTACCTCGGTGCACTCATGTGGCTGTACGACGGTCAGACGGCGGCCGCCACGAGCACTGCGGCATGGATCTATCTGAGCCTGCACGGCTCGTACGGTCTGGTTTGGTATCTCAAGGACAAGGCCTTCCCGGACCCCGGGTGGCAACATCGGCTCACCTTGCCGGGCGCGGTGAACGCCATCCTTGCCGTCCTCGGCTGGTACTGGCTGTTCGGCTGGCTGCTGATCTCCGGGCGTGGAGGCGACTATCCGATCGATGACGAGCCGTGGTTCACGGTCTGCATCACACTCGTCGTGCTCGGCTCAGCCGTGATGATCGCGGCCGACGCACAGAAGTTCTTCACGCTGCGCGTCCAGCGCGGCCTCATCACCGACGGGATGTTCCGATTCGTGCGCCATCCGAACTACACCGGCGAGATGATGATCTACCTCGGCTTCGCCCTGATGGTCTGGCACTGGCTGCCGTTCGTGGTACTGGCGTGGGTGTGGGGCGGCCTCTTCACGGCGAACATGCTGGCCAAGGAAGCGAGCATGAGCCGGTACCCCGAGTGGGCGTCCTACAAAGCGCGCTCGTGTTGGGTGATCCCGTACGTCTTGTAATGGTCACATCCGGAGACTCAAGGCTTGAGCACTCGCAGTACATCGTCGAGCGAGAGGTTGGGGTCGTACATATCGGGACCCTCGAACGTCTGCCAGAGATAGGACGATGTCGAGCTTTCCCGCAGCGGATGAAAGTCGGCCAAGTCGGGATCGTCTCGGAAGCTGTTGAACGCCTCTTCCGACGCCCACTCAACGACGAACAGGACCTGCCGTGGCGTGAGGTCGCCGGCCACATTGCCTAGGAAACGGCCGAGCGCGACCATTCGGCCACCATATTTCGGAGCCTTGTCGGGCAAACCGCTGAAGTACTCAAGGTACTTCTCCTCGTCGGCCACGTCGAACAGGTTCAACGCGTAGAACTTCTTGTTCTCCGAGCTATCACTCATTGTCAATTACCCTCTCGCTCATCCCGTATCTCCTTTGGTTGAATGCCACTCAGGCGTGGCAGGTCAGCGGCTTGCCGCCGTTGTAGGTGACCATGTCCTCGAGAGCGGCGGTCGCGTCGAGCGGGGCTCCCCAGGGCTCGCCCCGCTCCTCCGCATACGCCCGATGGAGGTTGCCGACGATCCGCTCGCGGTCGAGCAGGTCCGCGAACTCTCCGAGGTCGGTGTCCATTGCCGCCTCCAGCGGCGGGATGCCGGCCGCAACCCCCTTCGCTGCGACGTCCTGCACGAACTGGAGGTACGACGTGACGTCGCCGATGACGTCCGGACCGCAGACCGGCCCGTGCCCGGGGACAACGACCTCGGCACCGAGATGTTCCACAGCAGCCAGGGTCTCGAGCATGCCGCCGACCGAGCCCTGGACCACGAACGGCGTCACCCCGTTGAACAGGAGATCCCCGCTGAAGAGGACCTTTCGGTCGGGCAGCCACACGATCGCGTCGTTGTCGGTGTGGGCCGGCAAGCCCAGGTGCCTGACCTCGCACCTCAGCTCGTCGACGTAGACGGTGACGGACTCGTCGAAGGTGAGGAACGGCGGCGCGAGCTCGACGTCCCCCCATTCCACCTCGGTCCAGTACGGAGCGGAGCGCGGCGGCCCCCAGGCCTGGATCGCGGCCCGTGAGCGCTCCTGGCCGACGATCGTCGCCGTCGGGAACAGGTAGTTCCCGAACGTGTGGTCCCCGTGGTGGTGGGTGTTGATCAGCGTGCGCACGGGCTGGTCGCTGACCGCCGCGATCGTCTCCAGGAAGGCCCTGGTACGAGCCTCGGTCGAGGAGGCGTCGACGCTCACCACGCCCCGCGACCCCACCAGGAAACCGGTGTTGTTGATCCACCAGCTTCCATCGTGCTGGACGTAGGCGTAGACGTCCTCGCTCACCTCGACGGCCTGGCCGAGACCAAATCGCCCAGATTCCTGTAACGACACGCTCACTTTCCCTCCTGCGGGTGGGTGTTCCCGGTCGGGTGATCGCGCCAACGCTGCGCCCACTCCGTCATCTCCTCCACGACCGGCAGGAGGGCGCGGCCCTTTCTGGTGAGCCGGTACTCGTAGCGTTCAGGACGGCTCTGGTACTGCTGGCGCACAAAGATCTCCTCGGCCGTCAGCTCCTTCAACCGCTCCGCCAGAACCTGGCGCGAGATGCCGAGCTCGGCCTGGAAGTCGTCGAATCTGCAAACGCCGAGCAGCGATTGCGCGACCAACTCCAGGTCCCACGGACTACGGAAGAGATTCACTCGCGCCTGCACGGCCATGAGTCGCAGCGTCGACGTGGTGGGGGTCGCAGGCAAGCCCTCACGCGCATTGAGGCGGTTCCGTACCAGTGCGCGGCACGCGCGTTCTATTGGCGGCGGAGCGCTGCTTTCTACGGTGGTAGGCGTGCTGACGTACGAGGTGCTCGTCGTGGACGGCCAGCCGATCCCTGGGCGACCCGCGCCCGATGGCTCGCCCAGCATGTGGTCGCCCACATCGGCGACTCTCATCTGCGGTGAGAAGACCGCCGTGCTCATCGACGGACTGACCACCAAGGAGCACGCGGCCGCATTGATCGACTGGATCGACGGCCGCGGCCTCGAGCTGCAAACGATCTATGTGACCCACGGCCACGGTGACCACTTCTTCGGCCTCGGCCCGCTCGTTGCGCGGCACCCGGGCGCCGAGGTGGTCGCCCTGCCCGAGGTCATCGACCGGATGCAGGAGCAGACGTCCTCCGAGGTCTACGACAGCCTCTGGGGACCGCTCTTCGGCGACCAGATCCCCGAGGAGATCGTGAAGGCGGTGCCGCTCGAGTACGACCGCATCGACCTCGAGGGCCACCGCCTGTACGTGCACCGCGCCGGTCACTCCGACCGGTCGGACACGACCTTCGTGCACGTGCCGGAGCTCGCGTTGGTTGTGGCGGGCGACATCGTCTACAACGGGGTGTTCCCGTACACCGTCGACACCGACCGCGCCAGCCGTGACGAGTGGCGGCGGGCGCTCGACGCGATCGCCGCCTGCAAGCCGTCACGGGTCGTCGCGGGCCACAAGGCTCCGACCGCCGACGACGATCCCCGGCACATCGCCGAGACCCGAAGGTTCCTCGACGACTTCGACGCCGCCCTGGACTCGGGTGCTCCGGCGGAGGAGATCTTCGACAGCCTGGTCGCCACCCATCACGCCCGGCTCAACCGGACGGCGTTGTGGGGCGGCGTCTTCGTCCACACCAGGGCACGTGACAAGAACACCGTGCACATCCACTGACAGCAAGGACCACATCATGCAGGAGCTGTTCTCAGTAGAGGGCAAGAAGGCCGTCGTCACCGGCGGGACCCGCGGCATCGGATACATGATCGCCGCAGGCCTTCTCAAGGCAGGCGCGGAGGTCTTCATCTCCTCCCGCAAGGCCGACAGCTGCGAGGAGGCCGCACGGGTTCTCGGGCAGCTCGGGACAGTGCACGCCTTCGCCCGCGACCTCAGCCAGGAGTCGGAGTGCCGGTTGCTGGTCGAGCAGATCGCCGAGCACACCGACACCGTCGACATCCTCGTCAACAACGCGGGCGTCACCTGGGGGGCGCCCCTCGAGGACTACCCCGACAGCGGCTGGGACCGGGTCATGGACCTCAACGTCAAGGGCGTGTTCAACATGATCCGCTTCCTACGGCCGCTGCTCGACAAGACGGCGGCCCCGGGTGACCCCGCACGCGTCATCAACATCAGCTCGATCGACGCCACGATGGTGCCCCTCTTCCCCGCCTTCGCGTACTCCGCGTCGAAGGCCGCGGTCAACCAGCTCACCGTGCACCTCGCCGCGGAGCTGGCCCCGACCATCCTGGTGAACGCGATCGCGCCGGGTCCCTTCCCGACCAAGATGATGAACGCGATCCTCGACGAGCACGGCGACGAGATCCGCGCCATGACCCGAGTCGGGCGGACCGGCGAGCCGGACGACATCGCCGGCGCGGTCATCTTCCTGGCCTCCCGTGCGGCGAACTACGTGACCGGTGCCGTCCTGCCTGTCGACGGCGGACTCAGCACGACCGGCGCAGCGAACTAGTGGCATGAAGACAGTCGTGTACGCCGAGAACGGCCCGTCCAGCGTCCTGGGCGTGGTCGAGCGCGACGTCCCGGACCCGGGCCCCGGGGAGGTCCGGGTCCGGGTCGTTCGCTCGGGGGTGAATCCGACCGATTGGAAGTTCCGTGCGCGGATGCCGTTCCAGCATGCGGAGATCTCGCCCGGCCAGGACGGTGCCGGCGTCGTCGACGCGGTCGGCGAGGGCGTCGTCGACCTGGCCGTCGGAGACCCCGTCTGGCTGCTGCTGGCCCAGTACGGCCGCGCCTACGGGACGGCGGCCGAGTACACGGTGCAGCCGGCCGAGCACGTCGTACCGTTGCCGGCCGGGGCGGACTTCGACCTCGGTGCGTCCCTCGGTGTCCCCGCTGTCACGGCGCACCGCGCGCTGACGTCTGCCCAGGACGGGCCCACGAGACTCGGTCCGGGGACACTCGCTGACCGGGTGGTGCTGGTCGCGGGCGGCGCCGGTGCGGTCGGAAACGCCGCCATCCAGCTGGCGCGATGGTCGGGTGCCACCGTCATCACCACGGTGTCCACCACCGAGAAGGGGTTCCTCGCGCGAGCCGCGGGCGCCCACCACGTCGTCAACTACCGGGAGTCCGACGCGGCCGCGGCGATCCGCGACCTCGCGCCCGACGGCGTCGACATCGTGGTCGAGGTCGCTCCGGCGGAGAACAACGATCTCGACATCGCGGTCATCAAGAACCACGGCACGATCGCCGTCTACGCCAACAACGGCGGCAACACCTTCACCGTCGACATCGGCAAGACGTTCTGGCAGAACGTGCGCTACCAGTTCGTGCTGCTCTACCCGCTCGACCCGCAGCTGCTCCGGGCAGCGGCGGAGGACATCAACGCGGCGGTCGCCTCGGGAGGGTTCCGCGTCGGCTGGCAGGCCGGCCTGCCACTGCACCACTTCGCGCTCGAACAGGCCGCGGCGGCGCATGACGCGGTCGAGAGCAACGTGATCGGGAAGGTCATCGTCGATGTCGCCGAGGCACCGCAGACGCGCCCTGCTGTGGCGACGACGTTCCGCACCACTCCGACGGCTCACGCCGTCTCGCCGGACTCCGGGGAGCACTGGGCGGCGGAAGGTGCATGGCAGGTCGCGGAGGGCATTCACCGGATCCCGCTGCCGCTGCCGTCCGACGTCCTGAAGGCGGTCAACGTCTACGTCGTCGAGACCGACGACGGGCTCGCCCTGGTCGACGGGGGGTGGGCCATCGAGGCGGCACGGGACGTGCTGGAGCGGAGCCTGCGCCTCCTCGGCGCCGGCTTCGGCGACATCCGCCGGTTCCTGGTCACCCACGTGCACCGCGACCACTACAGCATGGCCGCCCAGCTCGGGCAGGAGTACGGCGCCGACGTCGCGCTCGGGGCCGAAGAGAAGGCCTCGCTCGACCTGCTCAACGACCACTCCCGGCCGCGGACGGAGACGCCGTTCTTCGCCAGCCTCGTCAGCGCCGGGGCGGTCGAGCTCGCCGAGCAGTGGAGCCAGGTCGAGAACGCCGTACCCAAGCAGACGGTCTGGCTCTATCCCGACACCTGGTTCGAGGGTGACCACGAGATCCCGGTCGGCACACGGACGCTGGACGCCATCCACACGCCGGGGCACACGGCCGGCCACTACGTCTTCGCCGACCGGGCCGCCGGCCTCCTGTTCGCCGGCGACCACGTCCTCCCGACGATCACGCCCTCGATCGGCTTCACGATGCCGCCGGCTCCCGACCCGTTGGGCGACTTCATGGCGTCGCTGACGAAGGTTCGTGCGCTGCCGGACCTCCGGGTGCTTCCCGCGCACGGACCGGTGGCGCCGTCGACCCACGCCCGGGTCGACGAGCTGCTGATCCACCACGAGCAGCGCCTGGTGAACAGCCTGGCCACGCTGGCGACGGGTCCGCTCACCGCCCTGGACGCCGCGACCCGGTTGACCTGGACGCGCCACGAGCGCTCCTTCGACGAGCTCGACCTGTTCAACAAGGGCATCGCCGCGATGGAGACCAAGGCGCACCTGGAGCTGCTGGTCGCCCGCGGCTTGGCGACCCGCAGCACCACGACCGAGGGCGTCGTCCTGTTCGCCCGGGCTGCGAGTGGAGCCGCTCGATGACCGTCGCCGCGCCGACCGACCCGCTCTCGATCGCGCTACCGCCGTTGGTGGTGGGCCGCTACCGCTTCCCCGACGGGCGCGCGGAGGTGGTCCTGCGCAGCAGCGTCTGGCTGGACGGGGCGTGGTGGTCCTGCCTCGACCGGACGTTCCGGGCCGGCGCCGGCTTCCTGGTGCCCCACCGGCATGCCCACAGTGACGAGGTGCACTTCGTGCGCGACGGCGTCGTCCGCTACCTGCTGCACGGACGCGTCCGCACGGCGCGCACCGGCGACGTCGTCGTCGTCCCAGCCGGCACCGTGCACGCGGATCCGTGGGCGTCGAAGGACGGGCCGGCGACGGTCACCACCCTCCTGTCCGCTGCCCCGGAGTGGGTCACCTTCGGGGTCCGGGTCGGGGAGGCCACGCGAGCTGGTCAGCTGACCCGCAACGGACAGCCACCACTCCCCGTGGTGATGCGGATCGTGCACGAGACCGGCGCCGACGTACTGGCGCCGGCTCTGCCGGCCGCCCTGCAGCGGCGCGTCGCCATCCCGGCGCTGGCCGCGATCGGTCGACGGTTCTGGAAGGAAGCATGAGCGAACATCTGGCGACGTGCCCGCTGTGCGAGGTGGCCTGCGGCATCCGGGTCAAGGTCGAGGGCGACGAGATCGTCGGCATTCGTGGCGACGCCGACCATCCGGCGACGCGTGGGTTCATCTGCCCCAAGGGCACGGCGTTGCAGAGCCTGCACCACGACCCCGACCGGCTGCGCGCTCCGCTCGTACGACGCGGCGGAAAGCTGGTCGAGACGACCTGGGAGGACGCGTTCCGGTTCCTCCAGGAACGGCTCGCGCCGATCGTCGCCGAGGGCGGTCCCGACGCGGTCGCTTGGCACCTCGGCACCCCCCTCACCCACGACTACGGCACCTGGATCTACGGCAACCTGTCGCTGCGCCTGGCCGGGGCGAAGCAGGTCTACACGACCGCCACCGTCGACCACATGCCGATGATGACCGCGGCCGGGCTGATGTTCGGCGCGCGCGACACCAACTCGTTCTCCAGCGCGGCACCCGACGTCGACGCCTGCCACCTGCTGGTGCTCGTCGGCTGCAACCCCCTGGTATCCAACGCGACCGGAATCACCGCTCCGCGCGGACGGCTCAAGGCCATCCAGGAGCGAGGCGGCCGGATCATCGTCATCGACCCGGCGCGCACCGCCACCGCCGAGCTGGCCGACCTCCATCTTGCCGTCCGGCCGGGCGGGGACGCTGCGCTGCTCGCCGCGGTGGCGCACGTGATCTTCGAGGAGGGCCTCGACCGGCTCGACGTCCTCGGTGACCATCTCGCCGGAGCGGAAGAGCTGCGCAGTGCGGTCGCCCCGTTCACGCCCGAGGCGGTCAGTGATCGCTGCGGCATCGCACCGGATGCGATCCGCGAGCTGGCGCGCGAGATGGCGACCGCTCCGTCGACGGCGATCTACGGCCGCGTCGGCGCGATGACCCAGGAGTTCGGCACCGTCACGACCTGGTTCATGTACGCCCTCGGAGCGCTGACGGGCAACCTGGACCGGCCCGGGGGCACGCTCTTCCCGATGGGAGCTGCCGCGACCCACAACACCCGGGGGACGGCCGGCTGCGGTGAGCCGTTCCCGACGGACCGCTGGCGGACTCGTGTCGGCGGACACCCCGAGGTCCTCGGAGAGCTCCCCGTCGGCGCGCTGGCCGACGAGATCCTCGCGGACGGCTCACCGATCCAGGCCCTGATCACGATGGCCAGCAACGGCGCCCGCACGGTGCCCGACAGCGCACGCTACGAGGCCGCTGCCCGCCACGTCGAGCTGCTCGTATCGGTCGACCACTATGTCAACGAGACCACGCGCCACGCCGACGTGATCCTGCCGCCGCCGTCAGCCGTCGAGCGCGACCACTACGACATCTTCTTCGAGCAGCTCGCCAGCCGGAACCACACGCGCTGGACGGATGCCGTCATGCCGGCTCCCACCGGGTCCTGCTCCGAGCACGACATCCTGCTGGAGCTGACCGCGATCCTGGGCGGTTTCGGAGACATGGATCGCGGCGCCATCGACGACCTGCTCCTCTCCGCACTCGTCCACGACCTCGTGGAGGAGCCCGGCAGCGTGCTGGCCGACCTCGACCCGCATGACGTGCTTCTCGCGCTCGGCGAGGTGCGAGGACCGCAGCGTGGTCTCGACCTCCTGCTGCGGGCCGGACCGTACGGCGACCACTTCGGCCGGCGTCCTGGCGGTCTCACCCTGGACCAGCTCAAGAGCCACCCGCACGGCATCGACCTTGGTCCGCTCCAGCCGCGCCTTCCCGGCGTGCTGCGCACCCCGTCCGGGTGCGTCGAGCTCGCACCCGAGCCGCTGGTCGCCGACCTGCGCAGGGTGTACGACGGGCTCGGCGACGACCCCGGGCTGGTCATCATCGGCCGCCGCCAGACCCGCTCCCTCAACTCCTGGATGCACAACGTCCCCGCGCTGATGCGGGGACGCGACCGGTGCACGGTGCTACTGCACCCCGAGGACGCGAGCGCGCACGGGCTGGTCGACGGCGCCCGCTGCGAGATCTCCTCCGCCGCGGGCGCGGTCGAGGCGACGGTCGAGGTCAGCGACGAGATCCGGCGCGGCGTGGTCAGCCTGCCGCACGGATGGGGACACGAGGGACCGGGACTACAGCTCAGCGTCGCCGAGCAGCACCCCGGCGCCAACCTCAATGCGCTCACCGGACCGGGTGGCCTCGACGTCCCGTCGGGCACCGCGGCGTTCAGCGGAGTGCCGGTCGCGCTGCGCGCACTCCCCGCTCCCGCCTGAGGTCGGGTCGGGCTGCGGTCACCAGGCGAAGAGCACCTTGCCGGCCCGACCGGTCTCGGACGCGTGAGCCAGTGCGGCCTGGCCCTGCTCGAGCGGGTAGGTCGCGGCGACCGGCGTCCGGAGGACACCGTCGGCGACGAGCGCCCCGAGCCGGGTGTAGGACGCGACGATCTCCTCGCGCGGCGTCCGCTCGAGCCAGTGCATCTGCCAGAAGCCGCGGACGCGGATGTCGCGGAAGATCAGGTCGGCTGGACTGATTGCGACCGGACCTCCGCTCATGCCCCCAAAGCTGGCCAGCGTGCTCCCGTGGGCGAGCCAGGGGACGAGGTCGGTGACCGCGTCCCCGGCAACGCCGTCGATGAGGAGCGAGATGCGTTCCTCGCCGAGCGCTTGCGCCAGGTCGTCCGCGAGCTCGGGGCCGCTGACGATGACCGCGTCGCCGCCCGCTGCGAGCAGCGCCGGCACCGCGTCGGGTCGGCGTACCACGCTCAGAGTGCGGAGGCCTGCCTGTCGGGCGAGCGCGACGACGTAGCTGCCCACGGCCGAGCTGCCGCCGGTCTGGGCCACCCACGCACCGGGCGGGAGGTCGACGAAGCTGCGGAGCAGCAGGTCGGCGGTCATCGGGTTGATGCCGAGCATCGCCATCTGCAGCGCGTCGGCATCGGGATCGACCGGGATCGCGTCGTCGGCCCCGACAGCGACCTGGTCCTGCCAGGTGCCGTGCCGGAGCGCCGGGACGATCAGGACCCGTTCGCCGATCCGGGTCGATGCGACGGAGGCGCCGACGCCGATGATCCGACCGATGCCCTCCGTCCCCAGCTCGGCGGGCAGGGACGGACGGTGGCCGTAGCGGCCACGGATGAGGAGGAGGTCCGAAGGGTTGATCGGCGCGGCCTCCATGGCGACGAGGACCTGGTCGGGCTCAGGCTCGGGAGGCGCGCACTCGACCAGCTCCACGGTTGTCGCGGGCTTCCCGAAGGCACTGATCTGCAATCTCTTCACGTCGGTTCCTCCGGTGGCGGCTGAGCACTGATGGCTAGTACGCAACGACCGCCGCGCACCCCGGTGCACCGACTGCTCGGGGTGCTCGAGGTGCGCGGCGAACGGGTCAGAGATCCCTACATGCCGGTGCTGGGCGGGAACGGGCCGCTCTCGATGTAGTCGCGGCGCTTCTCCAGCGGGATGTCGAGGAAGTGGAGGCACGCGGCCTTCGCGTCGTCCGACTGCATGGCCTCCATCCAGAACAGGCTCTCCATCTCGAGGCCGCTCTGCAGGTTGGTGTCGAAGCCCTTGTAGATCGAGGCCTTCGCCTTGGCGATGCCCACCGGCGGAAGAGTGGCGATCTCCTTCGCGATCTCGAGGGCGCGCGCCGGCGCGTCGTCGACGAGCTCGGTCGTGATGCCGAGCGACTGGGCCTCCTCGGGCGTCACGACCATGCCCCGCAGGATCATGTTGAGCGCCTTGCCCAGGCCGATGAGGCGCGAGAGCCGCTGCGAGCCACCGGCGCCGGGGATGATGCCGAGGCGGACCTCGGGCTGGCCGTAGCGGTAGTCGCCACGCTCGCCGATGCGGATGTCGCAGGCAAGAGCCATCTCCTGGCCCCCACCCATGGTGTCGCCGTTCATGGCTGCGATCGTCACCTTGGGCAGTGCCGCGATCAGGTCCAGCAGCGCCTTGAACTGGCGCACGACCTCGGCGGCGTACCGCGACGTCTCGGGCGACTTGATGATCAGCTCGTAGATCTCCTCGACGGAGAAGTGCGTCAGGAAGCCGGTCTCGTCAGGCTTGGACTGGAAGATCACCGCGCGGAAGCGAGGATCCTGCATCACCGGCACCAGCTGTCCCAGCTCGCCGAGAGCAGTGACGTTGAGGTAGTTCAGGGGGTCGGCCGAGTAGGTCACGATGAGGACGCCGTCGGCTTCCTCCAGGGTGAAGAGCGAAGTGGATTCCGGCAGGGGCATTGCAGACGCCTTTCGTCTTGATGGCTGTCCTTGCAGGCTAGGAAGGCCGGAAGGCCGCCCCATAGAACGACTGCGCCTCGACGTGGGACGGCCGCGCCCGACCGGGAGCCGGACGGAAGAGGACTGGGCACAGGTAGCTACCTGCGTAGTTCTGCGCTCGTCCGGGCGTGGTCCGCGGCGCACGATCAGCTCATGCCAGAGCGCCGCAACCCCGAGGGTGACGTGCCGAACCACCGCTGCACCGCGCGCGTCAGGCTCGACTGCTCCCGCAGGCCGACCTGGACGGCGATCCGGGTGAACGACAGGTCGGTGGTCGTGATCAGCTTCCGGGCCTGCTCGCGCCGCACCAGGTCGACGAGGTCCTTGAAACCGACCCCCTCGACCGCGAGCAGTCGCTGGAGCGAGCGCGGATGAAGACTGAGCAGCCGCGCGACCTTGGCCAGGTCCGGCCGGTCCGGCCCCGACTGGCCCTCGAGGATCGCGGTGACCAGGTCGGAGACCGGCACCTCCTCGTGACCGAAGTGGCTCTCGAGGTAGTCGACCGCGATGTCGCGCAGGATCTCGTTGCCTCCGCTGACCGGCACGTCCAGGAGCTGCCGCGGCATCCGCAGAGCGGCGCGGTCACAGTCGAAGGCGACCTCCGCGCCGAAGTGGTCGCGGTACGCCGGCTCCGGCGCGAGGGCGGGGTGGGGCAGCTGCACCGACCGGAGCCCGTACGACGCGCCGCCGTTCACCATGGTCACGGCCCGATGGACCATGCCGAGCCCGTAGTCGATCGCCTGCGGCGACGCGGTGCCGGTCGTGCTCGCGTAGCGGATCGCGAGGACGCCCGGGTTGTCCAGCGGGTCCGGGATCACGTCGTGGGAAAGCGCGGGACTGAGTACGGACAGGTAACGGCTCGCGCACTCGAGAGCCTCTCCGACGGTGCGGGCGTTCTCCATCGCGATCGCGAGGGGACCCAGGACGTGGAGGTCCTGCTGGGCCGCCATCCGCAGGCCGAAGTCGGGGACGTCGAGCTGTGCCGCAGCATCCTCCAGGACCTTCTCCACCAGTCGCACGCTGACGAACGTGTCGTGCTGCGCCGTCAGCCGCTCGTCGACGCCGTAGGCCGCGAGGAACTTCTCCCCGGGCCCGCCGACGCTCGTGACCACGGCGGGTAGGCCGCGCAGGATCGACGCGCGGATCGGGACGTCGCTGTCGCGCAAAGACAAATCCTTGTCGTGTGGGGGCAAGTAACCGCCGTCACACCGAAGCAAACTACAGAGCACCTATGAAGTCGAGAGCTCCAGCACAGACCACCTCGACACCACAGAGAGCAGCGAGCAGACCGTGACCATGACCCAGACCATGACCCAGACCATCGCCCCGCCGAGTCCCGAAGTCTCCCCAACCATCTCGCCCGAGGAGCGGGACTTCCGCTGGCAGACGGCCGTCCGCGACCGCCTGGCGGGCCTGACGCTGAAGCCCACGAACCGGAACCGAGGCTACGGCTCGCACGAGGCGCGCGACATCGGCGATCTCCTCATCACCGACTGGCGCTGTCCGGACCTGGAGGGCGTTCGTGGGAAGACCATGGCCGACAAGGAGGCCGAGTCGGTGGTGCTGTTCATGGTGACCACCGGGCGGCAGATCGTGCAGACCCCGATCGAGACCCTGGTGCTGCGGCCGGGCGCCCTCCTGCTGATGAGCACCCGGGCCACGGGCAGCGTCGTCATTCCCGACAAGGTCCGGAAGCGTACGGTGCGGGTCCCCCTGACTGCGCTCGCTCCCTACGACACGGGGCCGGGCGTCCCCGACTTCCTGTGCCTCGACACCAGCGCGAACCCGCTCGCCCGGCTGACCCAGGACTTCCTGAACGGCGTGGACGCGCAGCTCGGTCGGATGTCACCGCTCGACGTCGAGGCCGGCCGCAACGCCCTCCTGATCCTGATCGCCGGGATGATCCGGTCCAGCCACACCCCGGACGTCAGCGAGAACGACTTTCTGCCGTTCCTCCGGCAGGAGCTGGAGAACTGGATCGCCAGCCACCTCAGCGAGGGCGCGATCCGCGTACGCGACCTCGCGGTCGCTCACAATGTCGCGCCGCGTACGGTCCACCGCGCTTTCGCCGCCACCGGCGACACCATGGGAGCCGTCGTACGAGCGCATCGCCTGGCCGCCGCGCGCAACGACCTGGTGCACACGGCGGCCTCGGTCGCAGCCATCGCGCACCGCTGGGGATTCTGCGACGCGAGCCACCTCGGCCGCGAGTTCCGACGTGAGTTCTCCATGTCGCCCGGCGACTACCGGGCGGCCCACGGCATCGCGTGAAAACGCATGGCGCACCGATCCCAGAGCCTGTCGCGATCGTTCTATGAGGCGTCCATCACAGATCCGTACGTTCGTCCTGTCCGAGACCACGAGTGAACACGGAGCTGAAGATGACCAGAGAAGACATTGAGTTCCCCGGCGAAGGTGGCATCACCCTCCGGGGTTGGTTCTACAAGGCCGAGGGTGCGACCGGCCCGGCTCCGGCAATCGTGGTGACGCACGGCATGTCCGGTGTCAAGGAGATGCACCTCGACGACTACGCGCAGTGCTTCGCGGAGGCCGGCCTCAACGTGGTCGTCTACGACCACCGCAACTTCGGCGCCAGCGACGGCACGCCCCGCCAGGAGAACGACCCGGTCCTGCAGCACCGCGACATCCGCAACGCGATCACCTACGCGACCACCCGGCCCGAGGTCGACGCGTCGAAGATCGGCGTCTGGGGCACCAGCTTCGCCGGTGGCCACGCGCTCGTCGTCGCCGCGATCGACAAGCGGGTGAAGGCAGTGGTGTCGCAAGTCCCGTTCATCTCCGGATCGCGCCAGATCGCCCGAGCGGTGCGACCCGACTTCCTCCACCACGTCCGCGAGCAGTTCGACGGCGACCGCGCGAACCGGTTCGCCGGCGGCGAGCCGGCCATGCTGGATGCCGTCACCCCGGACCCGACCCTCCCCGCGGTGATGCCGTCCCTCGAGGCCTACGAGTGGTTCACCAAGACCTCCGCGGACCGGGCGCCCAACTGGAAGAACCAGTTGACGGCGCGCAGCCTGGAGATGGCATCCGAGTACGAGCCCGGCAGCTACATCAGCCGGATCTCGCCGACGCCGCTGCTGATGATCGTCGCCGCCGAGGACGCGGACGCGCCGTCCGAGCTCGCCCTGGACGCCTACGAGCAGGCTCGCGAGCCGAAGCAGATCATCGTGACCCCGGGCGGCCACTTCGCGAACTACAGCGGCCCCGGCTTCGACCAGGCCGCCGCCGCCGCGCGGGACCACTTCGTCAAGCACCTCGTCGGCTGACCTGTCGACGATGAGCACTCTGACCGGCCGCCCCGAGCCTGCGGCCATCGCGGCGGACCAGGGCGCCGTCATGCGCCCGGCGTTCACCGGCCAGGAACTGGCCGAGACCGGGCTCGGCAAGTACGTCGCATGGCTCGCAGCCCGGGGACGGCGCTTCGGCTCCTACCAGGAGCTGTGGGCGTGGTCGGTGGAGGACCTCGAGGACTTCTGGTCCTCGCTCTGGGAGTACTTCGACGTCCCGGGCTCACCGGGCACCTGCGTCCTGCCCGACCGGGAGATGCCGGGGGCCAGCTGGTTCCCGACCGCCCGGCTAAACTACGCCGAGTGCGTCCTGAGGGCCGTCGAAGACCCGGACCGGCCCGCCATCCTGGGCCGGTCGCAGACCCGGGAGCCGGTCGAGCTCACCTTCGACGACCTCCGGGAGCAGGTACGCCGCGCCCGCGCCGCATTCCAGTCGCTGGGTGTCCGCAAGGGCGACCGGGTCGCGGGATACCTGCCGAACGTCCCCGAGGCGGTCGTCGCGATGCTCGCGACCGCCTCGCTCGGGGCGACCTGGGCGTGCTGCCCGCCGGAGTTCGGGGCCAGGAGCGTCGTGGACCGCCTGGCTCAGCTGGAGCCGAAGATCCTGATCGCCGTCTCCGGCTACACCTACGGCAGCAAGGAGGTCGACCGGACCTCGGAGCTGCAGACGATCCGCGCCGCTCTGCCCACGGTGACCGACGTGGTCGGTCTTTCCTACGGGATCCACGAGGTCGGCGACGCCCACGACTGGACCACGCTGCTGGCGGCCCAGAGCGCGGACGCACCTCTGGAGTTCGAGCCGGTCTCGTTCGACCACCCGCTGTGGACGCTGTTCTCATCGGGCACCACCGGGCTGCCGAAGGCGGTGGTCCACAGCCATGGCGGCATCACCCTCGAGCACCTCAAGCTCCACGGGCTGCAGCTGGACACCCGGGCCGGCGACCGGGTGATGCTGATGACCACCACCGGCTGGACCGTGTGGAACTGCATGGTCAGCGCGCTCATGGTCGGCGCGAGCATCGTGGTGAGCGACGGCAACCCGCTCCACCCCGACCTCGAGGAGCCGTGGCGGACCGTGGCCGAGGCCGGTGTCACGAACTTCGGCACCAGCCCCGGCTACCTGATGGCCTGCCGCAAGGAGGCAATGCGGCCCGGTGACACCTTCGACCTGAGCGCGCTCCGCACGCTCGGAGTCACCGGTGCGGTGCTGCCTCCCGAGGCCTACGACTGGCTGTACGACGTCCTGCCCGCCGACGTGTACCTGAACTCGATGAGCGGCGGCACCGACATCTGCTCGAACTTCATCTCGGGAAACCCCTGGGTGCCGGTCTACCGGGGCGAGCTCTCGGCTCCTGCGCTGGGCTCCGACGTGACCGCGTTCGACGACGACGGCCTCGAGGTGACCGGCGTGGTCGGCGAGCTCGTGGTCCGCTCCCCCATGCCCTCGATGCCGGTCGCCTTCTGGAACGACAACGGCATGGAGCGCTACCGGGCGGCGTACTTCGACACCTACCACGGGGTCTGGCGGCACGGTGACTGGGTCACCGTGAGCGACCGGCGCAGCTTCGTGATCCAGGGCCGCTCCGACGCCACCTTGAACCGTGGCGGCGTCCGGCTCGGGACCGCTGAGTTCTACAACCTAGTCGAGAGCCTCCCGGAGGTGCAGGACAGCCTCGTCGTCCACCTCGAGGACGCCGCCGGCGGGCCGGGTGAGCTGATGCTCTTCGTCCAGCTCGCCGACGGACACGAGATGGACGCCGACACGGTGAGCACCCTGCGGGGAGTCATCCGCAAGGAGCTCTCCCCCCGGCACGTGCCCGACCTGGTGGCCGCGGTCCCCGCGGTCCCCCGGACGCTCACCGGCAAGAAGCTCGAGACGCCCGTCAAGAAGATCCTGGCCGGCGCCGAGCCGGACCAGGTCGTGTCCCGGGGCTCGATCACCGACTACGACGCCATCGAGTCCTACATCCGCGCAGCTGCCAAGACTGCGTCACCCACCACCTAATTCGCATTCATCAGGAGGAACAGCCATGCCGTACTGGGAGATCTTCACCCCGGAGAACGCCTACACCGAAGAGGACAAGCAGCAGTTCTCGGCGGACATCACCAAGGTCTACCAGCAGTGGGTGGACCTGCCGGCGTTCTACGTCGTCGTCCGGTTCCAGGAGATGCCGGCGAACTCCATGTACGTCGGCGGCCAGCCGACCACGAAATTCGTCCGGGTCCTCGTGGACCACATCGCTCGACGGATGGACGACCCGGAGTTCCGCAAGCTCGCGATGGCTGCCTTCGAGGAGACGATGGCTCCGTACGTCAAGGACCGCGGCTTCGACTGGGAGATCCACATCGACGAGACGCCGATGGACCTGTGGCGCACACAGGGGATCGAGCCTCCCAAGGGCGAGTCCGCGGAGGAGAAGCTCTGGGCGCAGGAGAACCGCGCGATCCCGTGGGACGAGCTCGCCACGATGACCGCCGCCACCCCCTGACCGAGGACCCGGGGCGCGGCACACCCCTGCGCCCCGGGACCTCATCCACCCACCCCACACCGCCAGAGAGTGACCCGTCATGCCCGAAGCAGTCATCGTCGCCCACACCCGCTCGCCGATCGGCCGCGCCATGAAGGGCTCGCTCAAGGAGGTCCGGGCCGACGACCTCGCCGCCCAGGTCATCGAGTCCGTCCTGAGCTCCGTCCCGGAGCTGGACCGGGAGGAGATCGGCGACCTCATCCTCGGCTGCGGACTGCCCGGCGGCGAGCAGGGCTGGAACATGGCGCGGCGGGTGGCGGTGCAGCTGGGAATCGACACCCTGCCCGGCACGACGGTGACGCGCTACTGCTCCTCCTCGCTGCAGACGACGCGGATGGCGTTCCACGCGATCAAGGCCGGCGAGGGCACGGCGTACCTCTCGGCCGGGGTCGAGTCGGTGTCTGGCTTCGTGCGCGGCAGCTCCGACCACTTCCCGGGCACCGAGCACCCGCTCTTCGACAGCGCGCGGGAGCGCACGGCCGCGCGCAAGGAGAGCGGTGCCGCGTGGAGCGACCCGCGCGAGGACGGCCTCGTTCCCGACGTCTACCTCGACATGGGCGAGACCGCCGAGAACGTGGCTTCCCTGACCGGGATCCCGCGGGAGCGGCAGGACGAGTGGGCCGTCCGGTCGCAGAACCGCGCCGAGGCCGCGACCAAGCGCGGACACTTCGAGTCCGAGATCACGCCGATCACGCTGGCGGACGGGGCCGTGGTCTCGACCGACGACTGCCCGCGCTTCGGCACGACGTACGAGGCGGTCGCCGGGCTCAAGCCGGCCTTCCGTGAGTCGGGGTCGGTGACTGCGGGCAACGCCTGCCCCCTCAACGACGGCGCCGCCGCGCTCGTGATCATGTCCGACGTCCGGGCCCGCGAGCTGGGGCTCACGCCGCTGGCGCGGATCATCTCCACCGGCGTCACCGGGCTCTCGCCCGAGATCATGGGCCTCGGCCCGATCGAGGCGACCAAGCAGGCGCTCGCGCATGCCGGAATGAGCATCGGCGACGTCGACCTGGCCGAGATCAACGAGGCGTTCGCCGTACAGGTGCTCGGCTCCGCCGACGCGTTGAAGCTCGACGAGGACAAGCTCAACGTCAACGGCGGTGCGATCGCCCTGGGCCATCCCTTCGGCATGACCGGCGCCCGCATCACCGGCACCCTCATCAACAACCTCCGGTCGCAGGACAAGACCATCGGCCTGGAGACCATGTGCGTGGGCGGCGGCCAGGGCATGGCCATGCTCATCGAGCGTCTCGCGTAGCCCGATCCGAATCGGCGCCACCCGGATGAGCCGGGGCCTATCCTGACGCGGTGAGCCAGTTGGCCGCCGTCCCGGCGGCCCGATCGACCCTGCCGACGGAGCTGACCGAGTTCGTCGGCCGGCGGCAGGACCGCGCCGACGTACGACGGCTGCTGACCGAGACGCGACTGGTCACGCTCACCGGCGTCGGCGGCGTCGGCAAGACGCGGCTCGCGCTCCGGGTGGCAGCGGACCTGCAGCGGGCGATGCACGACGGGGTCTGCTTCGTGCCGCTCGCCGAGCTGTCGAACCCCGAGCTGATCCCGGAGGCGACGGCGGCGGCGCTCGGCATCCACGACCGCTCGAGCGAGTTCGGGACGATCCGGCTCACCGAGTACCTGCGGGACCGCGAGCTGCTGCTGGTGCTGGACAACTGCGAGCACCTCATCGACGACTGCGCGGTCCTGGCCGACACGCTCCTGCGCACCTGCCCGGGGCTGCACGTCCTGGCGACGAGCCGGGAGCCGCTGCGTATCGCCGGCGAGGTGATCCGTTCGGTGGCTCCGTTGTCCGTCCCGGACTCGGCGACGGAGCTGACGGCGCTCCAGGACTACGAGGCGGTCCGCCTGTTCGTGGAGCGGGTGCGTCAGGTAGCGCCGGGATTCGAGCTCGACGGCGACAACCGGGCAGCCGTGCTGGAGATCTGCCGCCACCTGGAGGGCATTCCCCTGGCCCTTGAGCTCGCCGCCACGAGGTTGCGCGCGATGTCCCCGGGCGAGCTCCTCACCTGACTTCGGGACCACTGGCAGCTGCTCGACCTCGGGAGCCGGAACGCGCCCGAGCGGCACCGCACGATGTCCGCCTGCACCGGGTGGAGCTACGCCCAGTGCACGTCGGCCGAGGCCCAGCTGTGGGAACGGTTGTCGGTCTTCGCCGGACGGTTCGAGATGGACGCGATCGAACGTGTCGCCTCGGCGAACGCCGCCTCCGTCTCACCGGAGGCGACGGCCGACCTCGTGCAGGCACTCGTGGACAAGTCGATCCTCACGGTGGAGGCGGTCGACGGCCGCACCCAGTTCCGGATGCACGAGGTCCTGCGGCAGTACGGCGCGACGCGCCTCGACTCGACCGGCTCCGTAGCTGAGACCCGTCGGACGTTGCTCACCTTCTACCTCGACCTGCTGGGCCGTGCCGATGCGGAATGGATGGGTCCGCGGCAGATCGGGTGGATGCGCCGACTCCGGCGCGAGGATGCAAACCTCCGGACCGCGCTGGAGTTCGCCGCCACGGAACCGGCCGAGGCCGCGGTCGGCCTCGAGCTCGCTGCCCGGCTGCGCAAGTACGCCATGGCCTACGGCGCCTTCACCGAGATCCGGTACTGGCTGCGCCGGCTCCTCGACCTGGTGCCCGAACCCGGTATCGGGCGACTCCGCGGGCTGCGCGCCGCGTGCGTGCTGGCCGCGGTGCAGGGCGACCGGGAGTCCGGCGCCGCGCTCGCGGCCGAGGCAGGAGGGCTCGCGGACGACCTGCCGCCCCCGGCCTCGTGGCTCGCCGACCAGGCAGCGGGTTGGCACCTGATGTTCCTCGGAGACCACGAGGCGTGCATCGAGCGGCTCGAACGCGCCCTCATAGCGCTGGCGGACGGGGGGAACGCACGAGACATCGCCGAGACGCACACGTTGCTGGGGATGGTCCGGGCCTTCGCCGGCGACTTGTCGGGCGCCGCCGCCGCTCACCAGCGAAGCCTTGCGATGTGCGAGGCCAGTGGCGAGTCGTGGTGCCGGTCGTTCTCGTTGTGGCACCTGGGCCTGGTCGTCTGGGCGGGCGGCGACCTGGCCCGGGCGATCGAGCTGGAGCGGCAGAGCCTGGAGCTCAAGCGGCGCATGGACGAAGGGTTGGGACTGGCCCTGTGCCTCGAGGCCTGCGCCTGGATGCAGGCGGGCGATGAACCCCGGAGGTCGGCGACCCTGCTCGGCGCGGCCGACCGGCTGTGGCACGGCATGGCGACGTCGCTCGAGGTCCTGCCCGGGCTCACGCCGTTGCGGCACGGTTGTGAGACCTCGGTGCGCGCGTCGCTCGGGAACGACCAGTTCCAGATGTCGTACGACGCCGGCTTCGCTATGGACGAGGGCACAGCCATCGCCTGCGCGCTCGGCGAGAAGCCGACCGCCGCGACCAACGCCGGACCGACGACGGAGATCGGCGCCAACCCGCTCACGAAGCGTGAGCAGCAGGTGGCCGAGCTCGTGGCCACCGGACTCACGAACCAGGAAATCGCCAGCAAGCTCGTGTTGTCACGACGGACCGTGGAGGGCCATGTCGAGCGCGCTCTCACCAAACTCGGCTTCAGCTCCCGGACCCAGCTCGCACTGTGGGTCTCCGAACAGCCCCGGTCCTAGAAACGTCGCCGCTAGAGCGCCGCGGCCAGCTCGACGCCCTGACGGATCGCCCGCTTGGCATCGACCTCGGAGGCGTCCAGGGCACCACCGATCACGTGCGGCTGGAACCCGGCGGCGCCGAGGGCGTCGTACAGGTCCCGGCTGGGCTCCTGGCCGGCGCAGACGATGACGGTGTCGACGGCCAGCACCGACCGCTCACCGGCGATCTCCACGTGCAGGCCCTCGTCGTCGACCTCGAGGTAAGTGACCTCGGGAACCATCCGCACTCCCCTGGCGGTCAGCTCGGCGCGATGGATCCAGCCGGTGGTGAGCCCGAGGCCCGAGCCGACCTTGCCCTGCTTGCGCTGCAGCAGGTGGACGGTGCGAGAAGTGGCCTCGGACACGGGGGCGACCAGCCCGCCCTCGCCCTCGTGGTCCGGATGGACGCCCCAGCGACGGTTGAACGCGTCGACGTCCTGGCTGCTCGCCGGTCCGTCCTGGGTGATGAACTCGGCGACGTCGAACCCGATGCCTCCTGCGCCGATGATCGCAACAGTGCGCCCTGGCACGACGCGTCCCTGCAACACGTCCAGGTAGCCCACCACCTTGGGGTGGTCGGAGCCCACGAGGTGGAGGGCGCGCGGGGTGATGCCGGTCGCGACGACCACCTCGTCGTACGCCGCCGCTGCGAGGTCGCTGACCGACACCCGTCGTCCCAGCCTGACCGCCACGCCGGCGGCGTCGAGCTCGGTCGAGAAGTAGCGCAAGGTCTCGGCGAACTCCTCCTTGCCGGGGATCCGGCGGGCGAGGTCGAACTGCCCACCCAGGGTGTCGGCCTCGTCGTGGAGCTCCACCTGGTGGCCGCGCTCGGCGGCCGCGAGGGCGAAGGCCATGCCCGCGGGTCCGGCGCCGACGACGCCGATCCGCTTGCGGCGACGCGTGGGCGACAGGTCGAGCAGGGTCTCGTGACACGCGCGCGGGTTCACCAGGCAGGACGTGATCTTGCCGCCCAGGGTGTGGTCGATGCACGCCTGGTTGCAGCCGATGCAGGTGTTGATCCGATCGGGCCGGCCGGCGCGGGCCTTGACGACGAAGGCCGGGTCGGCGAGGAACGGCCGTGCCATCGACACGAGATCGCTGACGCCGTCGGCCAGCAGCTGCTCGGCGACCTCCGGCGTGTTGATGCGGTTGCTCGCGACGACGGGGATGCCGACGCTCTGCCTCAGCTGCGCCGTGCTGGACACGAAGGCCGCCCGCGGCACCGAGCTCGCGATCGTGGGGACCCTGGCCTCGTGCCAGCCGATCCCCGTGTTGATCAGCGTCGCCCCCGCCGCCTCGAGCTCCTTGGCCAGCCGGAGGTTGTCGGCCAGGGTCGAGCCGCCCTCGACCAGGTCGAGCACCGACAACCGGAAGCTGATGATGAAGTCGTCGCCCAACCGCTCGCGCGTGCGCCGCACGATGTCGATCGGGAACCGCTGCCGTCGGTCGGCGTCGCCTCCCCAGGCATCAGTGCGGGTGTTCGTGACCGGCGCGAGGAACGTGTTGATCAGGTATCCCTCGGAGCCCATGACCTCCACGCCGTCGTAGCCCGCGGCGCGGGCGAGCTCGGCCGACCTGACGAAGTCCTCGACCGTCTGCTCGACCTCGTCGGTCCCGAGCGCGCGGGGCGCGAACTTGTTGATCGGCGCCTGGAGAGCGCTGGGAGAGACCAGGTCGCGGTGCGCGGCGTACCGCCCGAAGTGCAGGATCTGCATCACGATCCTGCCGCCCACGTCGTGGACGGCGTCGGTGATCAGGCGGTGGTCGTCGACGTCGCTCAGCGAGGCCATGACGGCCCCTCCCGGCACGTGCCGGCCCTCGTCGTTGGGCGCGATCCCCCCGGTGACGATGAGGCCGACCTCGCCCCGAGCCCGCTCGGCGTAGAACGCCGCCATCCGGGCGAACCCGTCCGGTGCCTCCTCGAGGCCCAGGTGCATCGAGCCCATCACGACCCGGTTCCTGAGGGTGGTGAACCCCAGGTCCAGCGGCTCCAGCAGGCGGGGGTACGACGTCACAGGTCGGCAGCGGTGTACGGCGAGCTCCGGTTGTCCCGCGCCCACTTCTTCTCGACCTCCGACCACGGCGGCGGCGGCTCCATCCCGTCGATGTTCCAGGTCTCGTGCGGCGCGTTCTCGACGTGCAGCTCCGACTCGTAGCCACGGCCCGGCACATACGGCTCGAGCGCCTCGTGGGCGAGCTTCAGGAACACGTTGTTGACGTCGGCCTCCGCCACCCCCAGGCGGTCAGCGATCTGGCCGGCGGTGCGCGCGGCGTGCACGATGACGACCTGGACGAACTTGCCGCGCTTCTCGCCACCCACCAGGAACGACGCGGGCTTGAGGTCGTGGAAGATCACCGTGGTGTAGAACCGCGGCAGGTCGAAGTTGTCCGAGTAGATGTTCGTGATCCGGTCGCCGAGGTCCAGCTTCTCCTCGTCGGTGTACGCGTCCTCGGGGACGAACAGCTGCCAGAGGGGCATGGTGACGGTCTCCTTCGCATCGGGCCGCGAGGGGCGCGGTCGCACTGTCGACGCTAGGAGCCCAGGACCCCGTCCCCCTAGAACCCCGGTGCCGCCCGCTGGTACCGGAACGCCTCGATCAGCCAGCGGCGGCCAGCGGCGGGAACATCTCGGCGAAGGCCCTCTTGGCCGCGCGACGGCCGGCCACGCGGAGCCGGGGTGCGACCTCGGCGATACCGGCGCTGCCTCGGCAGACCTCGACGAGAGCGGCGGGGCTGCCGGTGACCGTCAGGTCCGGAGCGCTGCTGCGATCGGCCGGGACGAGTCTGCCCGCCCGGACCTGCAGCCACTGCTCCTCGCCGTCGAGCTCGAACCGCAGCACGAGGTCGCGCCCTGCGGCCGCGGCCGGGTCGAACAGGGCACCGAGGGTGCCGTGCACCGCCATCCGCGGCTGCACCGCGCCCTCGATCGGGTCGTCGAGGGAGGGCAGGCCGAACCTGGCGAGCGCCCGGAGGACCGGCACGATGCGCAGGCCCTCAGAGGTGAGGACGTAGACCGTGCGCGCCGCCGGCGCCGGCAGCTCCTGCTGCTCGACCAGGTCGTCGCGCTCCAGGTCGCGGAGCCGCTCGGCGAGCAGGTTCGGGGCGATCCCGGGCAGTGCCCGGCGCAGGTCGGTGAACCGCCGGTCACCCAGCCAGAGCTCGCGCAGGATCAGCAGCGTCCAGCGGTCACCGACACGGTCGAGGGCCGTAGCGATGCCGCAGTACTGCTGATAGCTCTTCTTGGACACGCGGCCACCCTAAAGTGATATAGATCGTGTATCAAGTAGTTGAGTTTTTATACCAACGACGCCTAAGGTCGCCGCATGCCTCCCCCGTCGCGTCCAGTGCGGCCGTGGGCGGTGCTCGGCGTCGCGGGCATGGCGGCCTTCATGGTGCTCCTCGACACGCAGGTCCTCTTCGTCGCCTTCGCCGACATGCGCGCGAGCTTCCCATCGGCCTCCTTCGCTGCGATGTCGTGGACGCTCTCGGCGTACACGATCGCGCTGGCGGCCGTCCTGGTGCCGGCCGGCCGGATGACCGACCGGTTCGGTCGTCGTCGCACCTTCGTGACGGGACTGGTCGTCTTCACCCTCGCCTCGGTGGCCTGCACCGTCGCGCCCACGGTGGGGATCCTGGTCGTCTTCCGCGTGGTGCAGGCGCTGGGTGCAGCGGCCCTGATGCCGTCGTCACTGGCGGTGGTGCTCTCCGTCTTCCCACCTGCGCGGGTCCCGGTCGCCGTCGCGACATGGGGGGCGATCGGCGCGTTCGCGGCCGGCATCGGGCCGACGGTCGGAGCCCTGCTCGTCCAGGACTGGGGGTGGCGAGCCGTGTTCCTCGCCAACGTGCCCGTCGGGCTGGCCGCCGTCGTACTGGCGCTCCGACTGCTGCCCGAGTCGCGCGAGACGGTCCGAGCCAGGTTCCCCGACCCGCTCGGCATCGCGCTGCTCGCCGGCGCGCTCACCCTGTTGGCGCTGGGCATCGTGCAGAGCGAGCAGTGGCACTGGGGTTCGCCGCGCACGATCGTGGTCCTCGGCGTCGGCCTGTTGGTCCTCGGCTGGTTCGTCCGCCGCTGCTTCTCGGTCCCCCATCCCGCGCTCGACCTGAGCCTCTTCGCGCGTCCGTCCTTCCGCTGGGCCAACATCGCCACGGCCGCCTTCACCATCGGGTTCACGGCGTCGTTCTTCGCCCAGATCCAGTTCATGACCAACGTCTGGCAGCTCAGCGTCCTGCACGCCGGCCTCGCGATGATGCCGGGACCCCTGGTCGTGATGGTGCTGGGCCCGCAGATGGGCCGCCTCGCGACGCGGGTCGGTCAACGCACGCTTCTCGTTCCCGGAGGACTCGTGTACGCCGCCTCCGGCGCCCTGCTCCTGCTGTCCCTCGACGCCGATCCGGCCTGGGCCACCCACCTGTTGCCGGCCTCCCTCCTCTCCGGGCTGGGCATCTCACTGGTCGCCCCGCACCTGACCAGCACCGCCGTGAAGGGACTCCCGTCGGACCAGTACGGCGCCGGCGCCGCGGTCAACCAGGCGATCCGCCAGTTCGGAGCGACCTTCGGGATCGCCGTGACCGTGGCGCTGCTCGCCGGCGCGACCCGGGTCGACGCCGTCGAGCACTACCAGCGGGTGTGGTGGATGTTGCTGGCGTGCGGCCTCCTGACCTCCGCCGCTGCCCTCGCCCTGCCGCGTCCGCCCCAAGACCAGCACCTGACCAGCACACAACCGAGGAGAAGCCCATGCCCGACACCATCCTTGACCGGATCGCCTACGAGCTCGCCGACGGAGTCGCCCGCATCGAGATTGCCCGCACCAGCGCGCACAACAGCCTGGACCAGCAGATGGGCGAGGCCCTGCACATCGCGGCCGACCGGGCCGCGAAGGCTGCGGGAGGCGGCGACGCACGGGTCATCGTCGTGAGCGCTCAGGGCCGCGTGTTCAGCGTCGGCGGCGACCTCGCTGAGTTCGCCGCAGCCGACGACCGCGGCGCACAGGTCGGGGCCGCCGCAGAGCAGCTGCACGCCGCGCTCGCCATCCTCCGATCGGTGGAGGTGCCGGTCGTCTCCGTCGTCAGCGGCACCGCAGCCGGAGGCGGTCTCGGGTTCGCCCTGGCCGGCGACATCGTCATCGCCGCCGCGGAGGCGAAACTGGTGATGGCCTACACCGCATCGGGTCTCACGCCGGACTGCGGCCTGACCTCGGTGGTCCCGAGCCGGGTGTCCTGGCCGCGCGCGATGGACCTCGCCCTCACCAACCGCCTCATCACCGGAGCCGAGGCAGCAGACTGGGGCCTGGTGAGCCGCGCCGTACCCGCGGCCGAGCTCGACTCGACCGTCGAGGCCGTCGTCTCCAGCCTGCGCGACGGCCCTTCGGGCGCACTGGCCACGACGAAGCGCCTCATGGCCGAGTCCAGCGACTGCAGCTTCGCCGACCAGCTGGACCACGAGGCGGCCTCCATCTCGCGGGCCATCGCCGAGCCCGACGGCGTCGAGGGCGTCGACGCCTTCCTCGCCAAGCGGAAGCCGGTCTACCACTGAGCAAAGACTCAGACCGGCATCAGCCCAGCGATCTTCCACCCCTCGCCAGCGCGCTCCATGGTGACCTCGACGCGGCTGCCGGAGACCGACGACCGGTCACCCTTGGCCGTCGTCGTCTGCGTCAGGAAGATGAGTACGACGACCTCATCGCGGTCGCCGGAGACGACGCCGGCGGCGCTGATCGCGGCCTTGGTGCTGATACCCCGCCGCCGCGCGGTCGGCTCGACCACCTCGGTGAGGATCTGCTCGTAGTCGTCGGTGAAGGAGCCGGTGGTCTGGTCGAGTGCCCGGTCGAGGTCCTCGTCCAGGGTGCCCTTGTCATAGCTCAGCAGGTCGGGGACGCGGATCTTGGCGGCGTCGAGGGCGTCGGCGCGGGCGTCGGAGGTCGCCGCGGTGCGGTGGGCCTGGAGGCCCGCGAACCCAGCTAGGGAAAGCGCCACGAGCACCGCGCCGATCGCCACGAGTCGGAACCTGCTCATGCGACGAACTCCAGACCTGAGACCAGCCAGCGGTCGCCGTCCTGCTGAAGGTCGACGCGCAGCCGGTAGTTGCGGGGTTCGGCCTCTGCGGTCTTGGTGTTCTCGACGGTGCCGGCTGCGGCGACGATGACGGTCGCGCGCCCGTCCTCCAGCTTCACCACGCCGGCGGAGAGCACCTCGCCGGTCGCGGTGACCTTGTTCTTCGACAGCGCCTTCCGCAGGCGATCGGCCTGTGCCTCCAGCTCGGCGCGGAACTCGGCGGTGGCGCCGTCGAGCAGCTTGTCCAGGTCCTCCTCGGAGGTGGCGCCGCTGACCTCGATCAGTCCCTCCACCTCGGCCGTGGCCGCCGCGGCCGCGTCCTTCTCGTCGGTGGCGAGCTGCCGCTCGTCCTGCCAGGCGAGGCCGCGGTTGCCGGCCACGGCCAGCAGCGCGACCACGACGAGGGCGAGGAGCCCCACCTGCCAGGAGACTCCTCCCAGTTGGGCGAGCCGCTGCCTCATCGCTCGCTTGCTCATCGGACTGCCAGCGGTGCCAGCACCAAGATCTTCCACAGGTCTTCTCCCTTGCGTTCGCTCACGTCGAGGTCCTGGGTCTCCCCCACGTCCCCGCCATCTCCGACGGCGAGGTCGTAGGCGACCGTGCCGCCCGTCTCTGGCCACTGGCCACCGCGGAACGTCAAACCGCAGTCCTCAGGGAGCGGGCCACGAGCCGTGGAGTTCGGGCAGGGCAGGTTCCTGGCTCCGCGGACCGCCCTCGGGTCGTCGGCCGCCACGTCGCAGTGAGCCAGCGGATCCGCCTTGCGGGGGGTGGTGACGCTGGGGCTCCGGCGGCGGTCCACCGGCAGATAACCGGTCGAACAGCTCGGTGGGTTGTTGATCCCAGCTCGGAGGCCGAGCGTGGCGTAGCCGGCTTCGGCGTTCGGGTTCGTCATTCCCTGCATCCTCGCGATCGTGGCGGGATAGGCCACGAGCAGCTGGCGGAGGTCCGGCAGGTAGGTGTTGAGCACCTGCGCGTTGGTGGTCAGGTTGTGGAGCAGCATCGGCAGTGTCGGCTGGAGGTCGGTGACGGTCCGGGTCAGCGAATCAAGCCCACCCGGGCCGGCCTTCAGGAGTGCACGCAGGTCGGCGCTGTCCTCGGCGGCAAGGGCGGCGGTGAGGTCGTCGAGCGCCGCTGCGTAGCTGCGGGTGGTCGGTCCGAGGTCCTGCTGGGTTGCGAGCACCGGCTCGAGGGCCGCGACCAGTGACGTGGTCGCCTCGATGTTGGCCTGCGCCTCGGTGAGGAGCCGCCCCGATGAGTCGATGAGTGCGCCGATGTCGGGGCCCGTCCCGCCGAAGCCGTCGCCGACCTGGCCCAGCACGCGACGGGTCTGGCCGCGCGGCACTGCGGCCAGCAGCCGGTTGAGCCGGTCGAGCACGGGGGTGATCTGGGGCATCTCGACCGCGCGGTCGCGCGGGATCTCGGCGCCGTCCTCGAGGAACGGACCGTCGCCGTCTCCCTGCGACGGGGCGACCAGGTCGACGTACTGCTCTCCGATCGCCGAGGTGCTGTGCAGTTCGGCCGTGGCGTCGGCGGGGATGTCGATGTCGCTGTCGATCCGCAGGGTCGCGACCGCGCCGTCGTCACTGACCTCGAGCTTCGCGACCCGGCCGACCTTGACGCCGTGGTAGGTGACCTGAGCCTTGGGGTAGAGCCCGCTGGCGTCGGTGAAGTCGACCTGCACGTCGTAGACGCCGATGCCGACCATCGCCGGGACCTTGGCGTAGGAGAAGAACGTGATTCCGAGGGCGACGACTGCGATCACAGCGAAGATCCGCAGCTGCCGCTTGATCAGCGTGGTGAGCAACATCAGCAGAGTCCTAGCGCGGAGAGCAGGCAGCCGCTCGGGTCGTCGTCGGAGGTGTTCTTGTCCGGATTGCCAGGCTTGTTGCCCCGGTTGTTGCCCAGGTTGAGGTTGTCGAGCAGGTCGTCGACGGTGCCGCCGAGATCGCCGCCGAGATCGCCGCTCGGGTCCTCCTGCTCGGGGTCGGGATCGATCAGCGGGTCCTGGACCGGGTCACCGGCCTGCAGGGCCGGCGGGAGCCCACCGAGCCAAGCGTCAGCGAGGGTCGACCCGCGGAGGTCGAAGGTGACGAACATGTTCATGTAGTCGCCCTTGACCCCGTTGGTGGCGGTCATCGCAGGGAACGGGACAGTGATCCCGATCTTCAGTGCCTCGGGCAGCGACTCGCTCGCCCGCCCGAGGTTGGTGAGGATCGGGCCGAGCGCGTCGAGGTTGGCCAGCAGCGCCGACTCGCTCGCCCGGACGACGCGGACCGCGCGGTTGCTGGTGCGGGCGGTGTTGGTCACTGCGCTCACCAGCCTTTCGCGTTCCTCCTCCAGGACCCGGAGTCCCGGCGTGATCCTGTCGATCGCGGAGACGAGCCGGTCCTGGTCGCCGCGGAGGCCTGCGCTCAGGGCGTCCAGGGACTCCAGCGCGGACACGATCTCGGAACGGTTGCTATCCAGGACGGCGAGGAGGTCGTCGGCGTGCCTGATCAGGCCCCTCGTGTCCGGCACCCGGCCCTCCAGCGCGGTCGACAGCTCACCGGTGAGAGTGCTGATCTGCGAGAGCCCGCCGTTGTTGAGCAGGAGCGCCACGGCGCCCAGCACCTGCTCGGTGGCGGGGTAGGTCCCGGTCTGCTCGACCGGTACGACGTCGCCGTCGGCCAACGTCGCTTCGCTCCGCTTCCGCGGTACGACGACATCGACGTACTGCGCGCCGAGCAGGGTCTTCTGACCGATCGAGAACACGGCGTCATCCGGCACGGGGGTGGCGCGCAGCAACCGGAGCTCGACCACTGCCTCCCAGTCCACCGTGTCGATCGACGCCACAGTGCCGATCACGACGTTGTCCAGCTGGACCGTGGAGTTCGGCACCAGGTTCTCGATCTGGTCGAAGTGGACCTTGACGGTGTAGCCGTCGTCGCCCACTGCGGTCTGCCCGGGCAGCGTGTTGTCGTTGGGCTGGATCGCGCACCCGGAGGCCAGCAGCACTCCGACGATGCCGGCGGGGGCCAGCCGGCACAGGATGCTCCGCGCGGTGCTCACTGGGTGCCTCCAGCGGTCAGGCCGAGCAGGTCGTAGAGCGGGGTCAGCGCGTCCTGGCACAGCTGGCTGCTCGCACCGGCACCGAGCAGCGCGCCACAGAGCAGCTGGGCTGCGCTGTCGAAGCCGGCCCCGTTGACCTGCGCGGTGAGCGCCTGGTCCTGGAGGGTGTTGTGGAGGTCGATGAGCGCGTGCGGCGCGATGTGCAGGACACCGGCGAACTCGTTGGACCGGTCGGCCAGGGCGGCGGCGAGCAGGTTGAGGTCCTCCAGCGTGCCGGTGAGCCGGCCGTGGTGCCGGTCGAGGTACTGCTCGGTCATCCCGAGCACCTCGCCCAGGTCGCGCATCGCTCCGCGCAGCGTGGACCGGTTGACCGCGAGCGTCGTACCGACCGCGTCGAGCTCGTCGGTGAACCCGCGGAGGGCGGCGTCGTTGAGCGCGAGGTTGCGGGTGAAGGCGTCGAGGTTCTCGATAGTGCCGAAGAGGTCCGAGCGGCCGTCGGAGAGCGCGGTCGCGGCGCCGCGCAGCTCGGCGATCGCGGTCCGCAACCGCCCGGAGTTGCCGTTCTTCATGCTCCGCTCCAGAGCGATGATGGTGGTCGCGAGCGGTCCCCCACGCTTGCCCTTGACGGGACCGAGCGTCGTGGCGAGGTCGGTCAGCTGCTGCTTGACGTCGTCGAAGGTCACCGGCACCGCGGTGCGCTCGACGCCGATCGTGGCGCCGTCCTCGAGCCGCTCGCCGCCGCTGAAGACCGGGGCGAGCTGGACGGACCGGCCGCTGACCAGGCTGGGCGAGACGATCGCGGCGCGGGCATCGGCAGGGATCGGCTGGTCGGCGTCGACCTCCATGGTGACCACCACGTCGCCGCCGTCGTTCTCGATCTCGGTGATCTTGCCGACGGAGACGCCGAGGACCTTCACGTCGTCGTTGACGTTGAGCCCCTCGGTGCTGGTGAAGTGCGCCCGGATCGTCGTGTTGCCGTTGTCGCCCAACCACACGAACACGCTCACCGCGATCGCGGCCGCTACCAGTACCGCCAGTCCGCGGACGCCGAGCAGGGATCGAAGCCTGGTCATTCGGTCACCTCCGAGAGGACTGGCGCCATCGTCGCCGGGACCGTCAGGTTCTGGAGGTAGACGTCGAACCAGGGACCGCTCGCCACCGCTTCGCCGTACGCCGTCACGTAGCCGCGGAGCCCGGAGATGGTGCCCTGCAGGTTCGCCTTGTTCTTGTTCAGCACGTCGACAACGCCGTCGAGCTCCTCCAACGCCGGGCCGAGCACGTCGTCGGTGTCGCGGATCATCAGGCGCAGCTGGGTGGAGAGCTCACGCGCGCTGTGCAGCAGGCTGATGATGACGTCCTGACGAGCGTGGACCTCCGCGAGCAGCGACCGGCCGGCGCCGAGCAGCGATGCGATCTGCTGGTCCCGGCCGGCGAGGACGCTGGTCACCCGGTCGGCCCGGTCGACCAGTGATCGGAGCTCGTCGTCGTTGGCCGAGACCGCGGAGGACAGGGCGGTGATGCCGTCGAGAGCCGGCCCGAGGTCGGGACTGCTCGCGCTCAGCGTCGCGGACGCCTCCTCGAGCGCCTCGGCGAGCTGTTCCTTGTCGATCTCGGCGGTGGTCTCGGTGAGCCGGTTGAGCGTGCTGGTCAGGTTGTACGGCGACGAGGTCCGGTCGACCGGGATGGTCTCGCCTGCCTCCAGCTCACCGGAGCCACGCAGATCGAGCTCGACCGCGGCCCGACCGAGCAGGGTGACCGTGATGATCCGCGCCTCGGTGCGGTCGCCGAGCGCGATGTCGCTGTCGGTGATGACGATGTCGGCGACGACGTGCTCGCCGTCGATCCGCACCTCGCGGACCTTGCCGACCCGGGCACCGGAGATCATCACCGCATCGCCGCTGCCGAGGCCGGCGGCCTCGGCGAACTCCACGTGGATGACCTCGTTGTTGCCGATCAGCGGCAGCCGGTTGATGTTGAACGCCGCGACCACGACCAGCACCAGGGTCATCGTCCCGATGACCCCGTGGATCGCGATCCGGTCGGGACTGCGCCGCCTCATGCCTCACACCTCTCGGCTCCGGAGATGTGCCACGGAGTGGTCGCGAGGTCGGTCCGGAGCCGGACGCCGCACAGGAAGAAGTTCAGGAAGTCGCCGTAGGAGGCCATGCTCTGCATGGCGCGGTAGTGCGGGGGCAGGGCTGCGAGGACCTCTTCGAGGGTCGCCGACTCCTTGTTGAGACCACGAGCGGCCACGATCAGTGCAGCGAGGTCGTCGCGGATGTCGCCGCGCGCGCCGGCCAGCAACGCCGAGGTCTCCCGGGCGAACTGGTCGATGTCGACCGCGGCGTCGAGCAGCTGGGTGTCCTGCTTGTCCAGGCCCACGACCAGTGCGTCCAGCCCGTCGATCAGCGCGCCCAGGGAGCCGGAGCTCTGGTCGACCGCGCCGAGCACGCTGTTGAGGTTGCGGATGACCTGCCCGACCAGCTGCTCGCGGCTGCCGATCGTGGTGGTGAAGGACGCGACGTGGTCGATGAGCGTGGCGACCGCGGACTGCTGACCCTGAAGCACCTGCACCAGCTGCCCGGACAGGTCGTTGATCTCGGTCGGGCTCAGGCCCGCGAAGAGCGGCCGGAACCCGTTGAGCAGGGTGTCCAGGTCGAGTGCCGACGCGGTCTGGCCGACGGGAATCGTGCCGCCGACGTCGAGCGCCGCCGCGCGTCCCTTTGAGCCAACCGGGCCCTGGGTGAGCTGGACGACCCGGTCGCCGGTCAGGTTGCGGTACTGGATCGTCGCCCGGGTGGCCGTGGTCAGCTCCTGGTCGCTGCGGACGTCGAAGGTCACGATCACGGTGTTGTCGTCCTGGACGTCGATCTCCTTGACCTTGCCGACGTCCACGCCGGCGATGCGGACGTCGTCGCCCACCGTCAGGCCGGAGACGTCGTCGAAGACGGCGCGATAGCCCGCCCGGTCGGCCGGTCGGTACTCACCCGTGATGGCCGCGACCCACACGGTGACGACCGCAGCCAGTGCCAGGAACGCGGTCAGCTTCAGCAGGTCCCTCCGTTGGCGCCTGCGTTCGGCGCTCAGCTTCATGACACGCTTCATGGCAGGGTCACTCCTCCGGCGAGCATGCCGAGCAGGGTGTCGAGCACGGCCTGGTCCGGGGTGGGCTGGGGGCCGACGTACGGGTTCGCACCGGTGTGGAGGTCCGGCGGTGGCCGCTCGGCCTCGGCCGGCGTCACGTAAGGGAGGCCGTAGCAGGCCGGCCCCCGGTCGTCCCCGAGCAGCGGCAGGTTCTCCTCGTAGGTGTAGGGGTCACGCGCCGGGATCAGCCGGGTCATCGCGTACAGGCCCGGGTGGATCCCGCCGACCGCAAGCTCCTCCGCCTGGTTGAGCGTCGCGAGACCCACGAGGAGACACGGGAGCTCGGGCGAGTAGCGCTCGAGCGTGCGGCTGACGGGCTCGAGCAGGTGCAGCGAGGTCACGATGCCCTCCTCGGAGCTGCGCAGCAGGACGTCGGCCTCGTCGCCGAACGTGGTCAGGCTGCGCTCGAGGGCCTGCAGCGACGCTCGCTGGCGGACCAGGGTGTCGGAGATGTCACCGGTCTGGTCGAGGGTGCTGACCAGGTCCGGGCGAGCAGCCTGGTAGACGTCGAGGACGTCGTCCGCGACGCGCAGGTCCTCACTCAGCGTGGGCAGGGCGGGGTTGAAGGAGACGAGGTAGGCGTCGGTCTGGCTGATCAGCTCCCCGATCAACGCGCCCCGCTGGTCCACAGCACCGGCCGCCGCGGTGAGGGCCGCGTTGACCTCGGCCGGCCGGGCCACGTCGAGCACCTGGGTGAGGTTCTCGAACGCCTCGTCGACCTCGACGGTGACCCGGGTACCGGGGATCACGGCACCGGCCTCGATGGGGTCGGCGGTGCTCCCGTCCGGTTCGGTCAGCTGGACGTACTTGGCGCCGAACGCGGTCGGCGGCACGATCTGTGCCGTCACGTCGGCCGGCACCTGGTCCACCTTGTCCTCGTCGATCTCAAGCTCGATCATGACCCTCTCGCCGTCGTGCTCGACCTCGCCGACCCGGCCGATCTCGACCCCACGCAGCTTGATCGCCGCACCCTTGGCCAGCGTCAGCCCGGCTCTGTCGGCCTCGACCGTGACCATGACCTTGTCCTCGAAGACGCCGCGATACTGGGCGATCGTGCCGATGACCAGCAGACCGACCAGGCCGATGAAGAGGACGCCGTAGACGACCTGACGGTCGATCCGGTGCGGATTGAGATGAGTCATCGCCAATATCTCCAGAATCCCCGGTTCACCCGGCGATGTGGACCGTCGGTCCACCCCAGACGGCGATGGCGAAGATCAGGTCGACGAACATGGTGCAGACCAGCGACGAGCGGACCGCCTTCCCGACGGCCGCGCCCACTCCCGCGGGCCCGCCCGAGGCGCGGAAGCCGTGGTAGCAGCAGATCGACATGATGACCAGCGCCATCAGCATCACCTTCACGATGGCCAGGAAGATGTCCCCCGGGATCAGGAAGGTCCCGAAGTAGTGCTCGTAGGTGCCGGCCGCCTGGTCGTAGCCGACGACCACCACCAGGTATGTCGCCAACCAGCACAACATCAGCGCCACCGCGAACAGCGGTACCACCGCGATCAGGCCGGCGATGATCCGAGTGGTGACCAGGTACGGCACCGGCGGGACCGCCATCACCTCCAGCGCATCGATCTCCTCACTGACCCGCATCGCCCCGATCTGCGCAGTGAAGCCGGCACCGACCGTCGCGGTGAGAGCGATGCCCGCGATCAGCGGCGCGATCTCCCGGGTGTTGAAGTACGCCGAGAAGAACCCCGACAACGTCGAGACACCGATGTTGTCGAACGACGTGTAAGCCTGCAGGCCCACCTCGATCCCCGACGCGGCGGTCAGGAACCCGATCACCATCACCGTGCCCCCGATCAGGGCGAGTGCGCCGGAGCCCAGGGACACCTCGGCCAGCAGCCGGACGATCTCCCTCGGGTAGTGCTTGAGCGCCCGCGGCATGTGCGAGTACGCGTTGCCGTGGAACCGCAACTGGTCCCCGAGCTCGCGCAACGACTCGGTCGGTCGGGCGAGGTGCCGGATGAGATCGGCGCGGGAGGTGGTCATGTCAGGCTCCCGGCGACTTGAGCTGGAAGAACAGGGCCGTGATGACGCTGTTGGCGGCAAAGAGCAGCATGAACGCGAACACCACGGTCTGGTTCACTGCCTCCCCGACGCCCTTGGGACCGCCCTTGGCGTTGAGGCCGAGGTAGCACGCGGTCAGCCCGGCCAGCAGGCCGAATACCGCGGCCTTCAGCTCCGACGCCAAGAAGTCCGGCAGCCCCACGAGCAGCGTCAGCTCCGAGAGGTAGAGGCCCGGCGTCGCTCCCTGGAGCACCACCGAGAAGAAGTAGCCCCCCATCAGGCCGACGATGGTCACCATGCCGTTGAGGGCGACCCCGACCAGCGTCGACGCCACGACCCGGGGCACCACCAGCCGCTCGATCGGGTCGATGCCCAGAGTCACCAGGGCATCGATCTCCTCGCGGATCTTGCGCGACCCGAGGTCCGCGCAGATCGCGGTCGCGCCCGCACCCGCGACCACCAGCACGCTCACGATCGGTCCGATCTCACGCACCACCGCCACCGCGGCACCCGCACCGGCCAGGTCCACGGCGCCGATCTGGATCAGGACCTGGTTGATCTGGAAGATGATCACCACGCAGAACGGGATCGCCACCAGCAGTGCCGGCCAGAAGGACACGGTCGTGATGAACCAGGCCTGGGAGACAAACTCCCGGAAGTGGAACCTTCGCGTGAACATCTGCGCGAAGACCTTGCCGACGAACCCGTAGAAGTCGCCGAACGTCGAGAACGTCCTGAACGGCATCGAGGAGCGCACCGCGTCCCGCGCCAGCTGGCGCGCCTCAGGACTCATGCCGTCGGGACCCGGACGCGGCCCCACCGGACCAGCCGGAAGGGTCCGCGCAAGCGCTACGTTCCGCTGTGCGGTCGCGCGGCCTGACGCCGCCACCTCAGTTCGATCTAGCGAGTTCATCGGCCCCCGTCTAAGTTCGCGCCGCCCTCTCCCGCTCGGCTCTTCGACCGTAGGAAAATGTGACGGGGGCCTCATAGAACGTGCGCGCCAGTCGCAGGGACGGGCGCGCCACGGGGCAGCTCCCGGAGTCAAGTGGGCGCTACCTTGCCGAGACCGACGGCGAGGAGACGCACCATGCCCAGCTTTGACACGACCAAGAACCGGCTCGAGGTGCTCGGGAGGCGGATGGCCTACGTCGACGTCGGCAGCGGAGCCCCGCTGGTGTTCCTGCACGGCAACCCCACGTCGTCGTACCTGTGGCGCAATGTCATCGCACCCCTGTCGGCGTCGTACCGGTGCATCGCTCCCGACCTGGTCGGGATGGGCGACTCGGAGAAGCTTCCGGACACGGGTCCGCAGTCCTACACGCTCGCGGAGCACCAGGACTACGTCGATGCCTTCCTCTCGGCCGTGCTGCCGGACGAGCCGGTCACCCTGGTCGTCCACGACTGGGGATCCGCTCTCGGCTTCGACTGGGCCCGCCGGAATCCAGTCCGGGTGCGGGTGCGCGGCATCGCCTACATGGAGGCCATCGTGCGGCCGATGGCGATGGCGGAGTGGTCCGCGGCCGGCATCTTCGGGAGGATGCGCTCCGACGACGGCGAGGCGTTGGTGCTCGAGGGGAACGTCTTCGTCGAGAAGATCCTGCCCAGGAGCATCCTGCGATCGCTGACCGACGAGGAGATGGCCGAGTACCGCCGGCCGTTCCTCACGGCCGGCGAGGACCGACGCCCGACCTTGAGCTGGCCGAGGCAGATGCCGCTCGACGGATATCCGGCCGGAGTCGTCCAGGTCGTCCAGCAGTACGGCGAGTGGCTGGCCGCCAGCGACCTCCCGAAGCTCTTCGTCAACGCGGAGCCCGGCGCCATCCTCACCGGTGACATGCGGGAGTTCTGCCGCACCTGGCCCAACCAGACCGAGGTAACGGTCGACGGGATCCATTTCATCCAGGAGGACTCGCCGCAGGAGATCGCGCAAGCAATCTCCGCATGGCTCGCCGAGCTGCCGGTGGTCGACCAGAGTTGATGCGGGGTGGGCGGGCTGCGCGGCGCAGCCCGCCAACCCCGCCCGTCAGATGCGGCGCATCAGCTTGAGCAGCACGTCGGCGACGTTGCCGTACGGCGGGTACAGCATCTGGCCGCCGGTACGTCCGAAGATGGCGCGCTGGTACATGACCGGCCGCAGGTGCGACATCGCGTCGAAGCCTTCACGCCCGTGGTAGGCGCCGTACCCGGACCCACCACGCCCTCCGAAGGGCAGGTCGTTCTGCAGGTAGCCGACCATCATGTCGTTGACGACGGCGCTGCCGCTGGTGACGCGGGTCAGCCAGTGCTGCTGGCGCTGCTTCAAGGTGCTCAGGACGTAGAGCGCCAGCGGCGTCGACCGTGAGTTCACGAAGTCCTCGGCGGCCCGGTCGGAGTCGTACCCGATGATCGGAAGGACCGGGCCGAAGATCTCGTCCGTCATCACCGTCGAGTCGACGGGCGGGTTGATGATCATCGTCAGCGGCAGCTGCCGGCGCGACCTGCCCAGCTCGGGATCCTCGACCGCGATCACCTCGGCGCCGAGTGTCTCCGCCTCGGTGACGTAGCCGGTGATCCGGTCATAGTGCCGTTGGTTGAGGACAGCGGTGTACTCCGGGTTTCCGGCGGCCTTCGGATAGAGCTTGCGTGCTGCCTCCCGCGCGGCGAGCGCGAACTCCTCCTCCCGCCCGCGCGGCACCAGCACGTAGTCCGGCGAGATGCAGACCTGACCGCCGTTGTAGAGCTTCGCCCACGCCACCGTGGCAGCGGCGCGCGCGATCGGGTAGTCCTCGTCGACGATCACCGGGCTCTTGCCGCCGAGCTCGAGGGTCACCGGGGTGAGGTTGTCAGCAGCCGCCTTCGCGACGATCTTGCCGACCTGCGTGGAGCCCGTGAACAGGAGGTGGTCGAACGGAAGCGTCGTGAAGGCCGACGCCACCTCGCCACCACCGTCGGTGACGTAGAAGAGGTCCTGGCTGAAGTTCTCCTCGATGAGCCGCTTCAGCACCGCCGAGGTGTGTGGGGTGAACTCGCTAACCTTCAGCATCACGCGGTTGCCCGCGGCGAGCGCGGTGGCCGCCGGGATCAGGGCGAGGTGAAGCGGGAAGTTCCACGGCGAGACGACACCGACGACGCCGAGGGGCCTCGGCTCGACCCGGTTCTTGGCCGGTCGGTACCAGATCGACACCGAACGGCGGCGCGGCGCCATCCACGAGCGCAGGTTCCGCCGCATGTAGCGGATGATGCTGATCGTCCCCACGATCTCGGACATCTCGGTCTCGAACGCGGCTCGGGTGCCGAAGTCGGTGTTGGCGGCCTCGACGAGGATCAGCCGGTTCTGCTCGACAAGGCGTTGGAGCTTGAGCAGGTTGTCCTTGCGGTCCTGTAGCGACGGCGCACGGCTACCTGCGAACGCGGCGCGCTGTCGGGCGAAGATCTCGCCAAGCTCAGTCACCTCGGTCGCCGGCGACGCCGACTCGGGACCGTTGCGCGGCTTCTCCGTCGCACGGATTCTCTTGCCGGACACCTGGGTGACGTCCTTGTCGATGATGGTCATCGTCGTTCCTCTCTTGTGGTCGATGCAGGCACAGCAGGTCGTCGGAGCGCGCGCTCAGGCAGCGCTGGCCCAGGTCGTCCCGGCGTGATAGCCGAACGGGTAGTACGCCACGGCGCCCGGGACCGTGCGGATGAAGAGGTCGTAGAGCGGCCCCATCCGGTTTCGCTCGATGTTCCAGATGCGACGGTCGCGGGTGACCTCCCGTACGGCGCGGCGAGCGGCGCGATCTGGATCGAGGCCACGGATCACGGCCTCAGCAGCGGCCACCGCTGCCGAGGCACCCGTGGTCATCCCGTCGGAGAAGGTCGCCGAGACGCCTTGGTGAGCGATGAGCTGCAGCTCCAACGTGCCGGGCGGCGACTGGGGCGCCTTCCAGGGGGCGCCAGGGATCATCCCCGCAGAGAGCGTCTCGTCGGCGTCATCGACATCCATCCCGAGGGCGTCAGCGACTTCATACAGCTCCTCGGTGATCTCGTCGAGCTCCTGCTGCTTGTCGTAGCCGGCGCGCTTGGACACCTGGCCGACGATGATCCCGTAGAACGTCGAGCTCGGCGACAGCGGATCCCCATAGGGGTTGAAGAGACCGACGTCCACCTTGTTGCGTCGGCGGACGGTGGCGACGAGGGAGGCGTTGGTCTCGACGGTCCGGAGTCCCCCGGGCCTGACCTTCAGAGGCGCTTGAACCGCACTCGTGGCCCAGTCGACCTCCGGCGCGCGGCCACTGAGCAGGCCCGAGTTGTGGCTCGCGTTGACGATGAGCGGCCGCCTGCCCGGGGCGAGCGAGAACGCCTGGTCCAGCGAGCTGACCGTCGCAGGCACCTCGATCAGTCCGTCCCGGTCCATCAGCTCGTGGATCGCAGCCTGCATCCGGCTGTTGCGAGCGCCGTAGAACAGGGGGCGCGAGAAGCCCTTCTTGCCGCCCTGGAACGAGGCGATACGGCCGAACTCGTAGGTTCCGCTCGGCCCCTTCTTGGCCATCGTCACCTGGTTCCGCGTCCCTACGCCCCGGCCGTCCACGATGTCGCCGTACAGCGCGTCGACATAGGCGTACTGCGGCACGCCCAGCGCATGGCAGATGTAGTCGGTGCCGTGACCGCGCAGCGTAGCGCCGTCCTTGAGGCGGCGGGACTCCTCGGTCCGGGGACCTGCCATGACGACCTTGCCGTGGAACTGTTCGCTCCGCGCCAACCGGGCTGCCATCACGCTGGCACTGAAGCCCGCGCCGACGATCACGACCGAGTCGTAGTAGGGGCGCGAGCCGGTTCCGACGGTACGGTCGATGAGCTTGCCGATGTGGGCAAGTCGTGCGGCGTCACGCTCGGTCGGGTAGTGGTCGATTGCGGTCACTGGGTTGCCTTCCTTGCTGGGATGTCGTCCGGTGGGCCGCTCAGCGACGGGCGCCGGCGAAATCGAGGACCTGGCGGCCGAGGGCGGAGAGCTGCTCGGCGCACCGGGCATCGGTCACGTGCCCGGCATCGTCGAACCGTGTCTGCGAGGAGTTGATCGCAACGCCCAGCGGCGTCGGCCAGCCGCGAAGCGCATGCACCGTGGAGCGCAGCGACACCAACGTGGTCGTCGTCGCCTGCCATCCGTAGGCGCACACGATGCACCCCACCGCGCGGCCGTCGAGGTAGGGCCGCCCGTCCGCGCGAAGGTCCTCGATGTAGTCCAGCGCGTTCTTCACCAGCCCGGAGATGCCTCCGTGATAGGCGGGCGTGGCGACGATGACGCCGTCGGCCTCCGCGAGGGCATCCACCAAGGCGATGGCCGCAGGGGTGCGTCGCGAGCGGTCCACGGTGTACATCGGCAGATCGAGCGCCTGGGCGGCGAACAGCTTCGTGCGGGCTCCTTGCGCGGCCGCGGCAGCCAGTGCATATCGCAGTGCGCGCTCACTTGACGAGGCCTCGCTCAGGGTGCCGCCGAGTCCGACGATGAGTGGACGCGGATCGTGAGCGGCTTCGCGGCGCGTCATGACGCTGATAGACATTTCCTGCACGACTCCCTCGATGGTTGCGGCGCCCGCCCGTGCCCCGATGACCTCTCGGGTGTGATGCAGGCCATATCGGGAAGTTAGGTCAGTCGCTCGCGAGGAGGTACGTGGCGGCCGCACATGGAAATGTGCACATCGCACACAGCGAGTGACCACGCTGGACCCCGACGCCGCCCGTCATCTGTCGATCAGCGCCGGTCCGAGCGCATCCATCAGCGCCAACGCAGCCAGGAGCTCCGCCGGCCGCTCGGTCAACGGCCGGCCACGCAGCTCCTGGGCCCTCTTCACGCGCTGCAGCGCCGTGTTGCGGTGGATGTGCTGGCAGCTCGCCACCGCGGCGTAGCTGTAGCCCGACGCCACGAACGCCTGCGCGGTGTGGCGCAGCATCTCGACGTCCTCGCCGGCGCGGGTGAGCGCCCTGAGCTCACTGCGAACGAGCGCTCGCGCCGCGTCGAGGTCGGCACTGAGGGCGTCGACCAGCGCGACGTCTGTCCACTCGGTGAGCGTCGGAGCCTGTCGGCGGGAGAGGCCGACCACCCGTCTGACACGTTCGGCGCCGGCCCGGCTGCTCCGGAAGCCGCTCAGGCCGGGCAACACCGGGCCGAGCGCGACGTGGGCCGCAGGCGCTGCGGCGCCCGCCTCTGCAGCGAGCTTGTCGACGAGCAACTTGCCACGTGACAGGTCGAACCATCCAGCGAGCGTGAAAGCATCGATGGCGAGGAGGACCGGCCGTGGGGCGTTGAGCGCCTCCTGCAGAGCAGCAGCGGCTCGCTGCGGAGCGGCCGCATCACCGTCGCTCCAGCAGATGAAGGCCAGTTGCGGCCCAGTCAGGCGGTGGCCGAGCGACTGCTCCGCTCGCGCGATGTCGATGGTGTCGTCATCCAACAGCGCGCGCACCACGTCATGCCGCTGCGATGCGGTCCGGCTGTTGAGGCGCTGGCACTGCTCGACGTAGACGGCACCGATCCTGGAGGAGATGACGTCGACCACCGCGAACGAGAACCGCTCGCTTTCTCGTACGGCGTTGGCCAGCTCCGCAGGATCCTGCTCCAGAGCCATGGTCGCGTCCGTCAGGATCTGCCCGAAGCACGCATGGCCGAGCCGGAACGAGCGGAGGAGATCCCCGAGGGGAAGCCCCCGCTCGGCGACCAAGCCGGCGAACTCGACTGCGACCACCGGTGGTTCGGCCCGGTCGGCGGGGATGGCGTGTTCCATCATGGCCAACATGAGCTCGACCATGCCCAGGCACGTCCCCCTGGCTAACCGGGCCAGCGGTTCGTCGTGCCTCAGGGTGGGCAGCGCCGAGGCGATGAAGCCGAACATCTCGTCGGCGAACTCTTGCTGCTGCTCCCCGGCCAACGTCGCGGCCAGCGCCCGAACGGACGGCAGCGTGATGATCGGGCTGGACGGCTCGTCGACGCCGTTCGTGGCGAGACCCATGGGCCAACGTTGGATCGTGTGACGCCCGCCTCATAGGACGATCGCGCCCGAGGCAGGTACCTGCGCGCCGGGCAAGGCGAATCTACGGGCACATCACCGTTGCCAGCGTCGTGCGCACCGACGCGAGCGACCCACCGTCGTGGTCGGACAGCGCGAGGACGAAGCCCCCCTGCAGCAGGACGAGGACAGTGGTGGCCAGGTCGTCGGCGGTTCGATCGTTCTGGATGTCGCCACGCTCCTGCCCCTGGACGAGCATCGCGACGATGGCTGCCTTCCAGCGCGCGAAGCCGTCGTTCAGCGCCGTGCGGAACGTGGCCGAAGACGGGGCGAGCTCGGTGGAGAACTTCCCGGCGAGACATGCCCGCTCGTAGCCCGACCGGACGAAGACCGAGACGAGCTCGTCGAAGTAGCCCTCGACCTGTTCGTGGGTGCTGAGGTCGTCGCGGTCGGCCCACTTCGCGATGAGGTCGAGCTGGAACTGCATGTACTGCTCGAGGACGACGCGGGCGAACGACTCCTTGGAGCCGAAGTGGTGGTAGAAGGACCCCTTCGGAACCTCTGCCGACTCCAGGATCGCGTCGACCGTGGTCCCGTGGAACCCGAGAGCGTAGAAGGACCGCATCCCCTGCCGGACCAGGCGATCGCGATGCGAAGGCGGCTCACCGGGGTCCGACCTGGTGCTCATCTTCGGCGCCACTTGTCTCATCCTCCTTCGTCGGCGTCGTGCGATCCTTGCCTAGACCAGATCGTCTAGACGAGTTAGTCTAGCGCCGATCGAGGACCCCAGGCGTCCTCACCACCTCTGCAAGGAGCATGCGCATGAGCCAGGTGAGTCTCGAGTTCGTCGGCGATGTCGCTGTCGTCACCACAGCCAACCCGCCGGCCGAGCTGTTCGACGAGGGTCAGGTCGCCGGACTCCTCGACGCCCTGCGGAAGGCCACCGAGAACGGCGCCCGGGCCATGGTGATCAAGTCCGACTCCCCCAACTTCTCGGGAGGCGCGGACGTCAAGCTGTTCCTCGACAAGGACCGCCAGGCCGCGCACCAGTTCCTGTCCGAGGCCATGGACGTGATCTGGGCGATCGAGGACGCGCCGTTCCCCATCGTCGCCGCCGTCAACGGCTTCTGCTTCGCCGCCGGGCTCGAGCTCGCTCTCGCCTGCGACTTCATCTACGCGGCCGAGGACACCTCCTTCTCCCAGGTCGAGGCGATGATCGGGGTGACCACCTTCCTGGGCGGCGCCTACCGTCTGGCTGAGCGCTGCGGACCCGGGATCGCTCGCGAGATCGTCTACACCGCCGGCGTCTACAGCGCCGAGCAGTTCGCGCGGTGGAACATCGTGAATCGCGTCGTACCGAACTCCGACCTGCACGACGAAGCGCTCGAGGTCGCCACGAGGATCGCCCGCGGCCCTGCCGTCGCGCACGCGCTGACCAAGCGGATGGTCCGCCACGCCCTGACCAACGACACCCGGTCCGCGGACGTCTTCACGCTCGACGAGGCGACCGCAGTGTTCGAGACCCGGGACATGCACAACGCCATCGGCTACCTGCTCGAGCACGGGGCGCGCAAGTTCCGCTCCAACCACGACGAGATCATCTTCGAGGGACGCTGACTCACGCACCTTCTCCGTCCGACGGGCAGCGTCAGCGGGAGCTGCCCGTCCCGGCGATGACGAGGCCAGCCTCGTCCATGTCATGGCCGGCCGCGCAGCGCACGACGGCCCGCGCCTCGGCGCCGCAGCCGGCATGGGTCACCAGAGGGGCGGGGCCGACCGGAGCGTGAGCTGCACCCCACTGGAGCAGACCGAGCACGACCGGCATCAGGTCGTGCCCCGCGGCCGTCACGACGTACTCGTGACGGGTGCGCTGGCCGGGGTCGCGATACGGCTGCTTCTCCAGCACTCCTGCCGCGACCAGCTCGCGCAGCCGCTGCGCGGCGACGGCCTCCGTGACGCCGGCCCGCCTCCACAGCTGGTCGAACCGGGTCGCGCCGTAGAACGCCTCGCGGAGCAGCAGCACCGCGGTCCTGTTGCCCACCAGCCGCAAGGTCCGATCGATCGGGCACCGGTCTCCGAGCGGAACGTCACCGCGCTCGGCCAACGTGCCCTCCAGGCGCACCGCCATGTGCATCTCAGGAGGTCCTTGGGGTTGCGGCAGCCATGGTCAGCCGGCAACGCCTTCGGCCGCGAGCGCGGCGTCGACGAGGACCTCTGCGGCCATCCGCCCGTGCAGCGCGGTCTGCTCGTGGTTCGTGTGCATCTGGGCGCTCACGAAGACGCCGTCCAGCAGCATCAACAGCTGCGTGGCCAACGGCTCGGTCTCGCGGAGCCCGGCCTCAGCGAGATACCGGGAGAGCGTCTCCCGGACGAACCGCTTGTGGGACACCGCGATGCGCACGAACGGGTGCTCCGTGTCTGCCATCTCGACCGCGACGTTGATGAACGTGCAACCCCGGTAGTCCGACCCTGCGATCAGCTGCCCGAGGACGTCGAACATGGCGAGGATGCGTTCCCTCGGGGTGTCAGCAAGGCGCTCGACCTCGCGCTCGAACAGCGCGCGCACACGCTTGTCCTTGTCGATGAGGAACTCCTCGACCAGGCCCTCCTTGGAGCCGAAGATCCGGTACAGGCTCATGATCGGGGCCTGCGCCTCGTCGAGCAGCCGGTTGATCCCGACGGCGCGGATCCCCTCCGAGTAGAACAGGTCGGCCGCAGCCATCAGTCGTTCCCGGGGCCCTGGGGCATTCGTCTTCACCGCGCTCGCCATGTGCCGATGATAGCGAAGTATCTCTCCTTTGCCAGGGTTGACGCTAGAGAGAGTGCTCTCTATCTTAAAAGCTCACGACGAGAGGACGACAGATGTCGGGCAGTGCAGCCGAGGTACAGGCAGAGGCGGGTCAAGCGACCGGCCGTGTGACGACAGAGGTCCAAGGTCAGGTGTTGCTGATCGGGCTGGATCGGACGGACAAGCGCAATGCGTTGACGCCGGAGATGTTCGCCGAGCTGTCCGCGATCTACGCCCGTTACGACGCAGACGAGAACCTGCGCTGTGCCGTGTTGTACGGCGAGGGCGCGGTGTACTGCGCTGGCGCCGACCTCACCCGGCTCCAGGAGCTGGTCGACGACGACGGGATGAGCTACGGCCCCGAGGACTACGACCCGTTCGGGACCGAGGGCGCTCGCCTCTCCAAGCCGCTGATCACCGTCGTGCACGGCATGTGCTTCGCGGGCGGCCTCGAGCTGGCGCTCGCGGGCGACATGATCATCGCGGCGGAGGGCACCTACTTCGGCCAGCCCGAGGTTGCTCGCGGCCTGTTCGCATTCGGCGGTGGAGCCGCCCGCTGGAGCGATCGCATCGGCTGGGGCAATGCCATGCGCTACCTGCTGACCGGTGACATCCTCGATGCCCAGGAAGCACTCCGGATCGGGTTGGTCCAGGAAGTGGTTCCGGTCGAGCGACTCAAGGAGCGGGCCGTCGAGCTCGCGACCGCGGTCGCGAGCGCTGCCCCGATCGGCGTACGCCACACCCTCACCGTCGCCCGGCGGGTGCACGACGAGGGCCTCCAGGCTGCGCTCGACACGATCGCGCCGCTCCGGACGGAGATTCTCGGCACCGAGGACGCCGCCGAAGGGCTGCTGTCGTTCAAGGAGAAGCGCGCCGGCAACTACGTGGGCCGCTGAGGTCCCACCTCACCGCCCGCAAGAACACTTCGCTACCGATCACACGAACTTAGGACTCAACCATGCGTGAAGCCGTCATCGCGTCCACTGCCAGGACCCCCATCGGAAAGGCCTATCGAGGAGCCTTCAACGACACCCACCCCACCACCATGGGCGGACACGTCGTCAAACACGCTGTCGAGAGGGCCGGAGTCGACCCGAGCGAGATCCAGGACCTCACCGTGGGCCTCGCCATGCCGTCCGACGTGGCTGCAGGCGGCATTGCCCGCCAGATCGCGATCCGTGCGGGTCTGCCGGTTTCAGTCCCGGGGAGCACTCTGAACAAGTTCTGTACCTCCGGGCTGGAAGCGATCGCTTTCGCGTCGTACAAGGTGCTGAACGAGGGCCTGGATGTCGTCGCGGCCGGCGGCGTCGAGTCCATCAGCATGGTTCAGGTGCCCGGCTTCCAGTTCATGACCCCAGAACCGTGGATCGAGAAGAACAAGCCCGACTTCTACACCCACATGATCGACACCGCCGAGGTCGTCTACGACCGGTACGGCGTCAGCCGAGAGATCCAGGACGAGCTCTCGCTGCAAAGCCAGCAGCGGACCGCGCGTGCGCAGGCCGAAGGAAAGTTCGACGACGAGATCGTGCCGATGGAGTCCATCAAGCGCATCGTCGACAAGGAGACGGGCGAGGTGTCCTACGAGACGGTGACCCTGACGAAGGACGAGGGGAACCGGCCCGAGACCACGCTCGAAGGGCTTCAGGCGCTCAAGCCGGTCGTCCGGCCCGAGGGTTGCGTCACCGCCGGCAACGCCAGCCAGCTCTCGGACGGCGCTTCGGCGGTCGTCGTGATGAGCGGCGAGGAAGCCGAGCGCAAGGGCGTGGAGCCTCTCGGGTACTTCCGCGGCTACGCCAGCGTCGGCCTCGAGCCCGACGAGATGGGCATCGGCCCGGTCTTCGCAGTCCCGAAGCTGCTGAATCGATTCGGTCTCACGGTGGCTGACATCGACCTGTGGGAGCTCAACGAAGCCTTCGCCGTCCAGGTCGCCTACTGCCGCGACACGCTCGGCATCCCCGATGAGCTCCTCAACGTCAACGGCGGCGCGATCTCCATCGGCCACCCCTACGGGATGAGCGGAGCGCGGATGGTGGGGCACGCGCTGATCGAGGGCAAGCGACGCGGCGCGAAGTACGTCGTGACCACGATGTGCGCGGCGACCGGAATGGGCGCCGCCGGACTGTTCGAGGTCGCCTGACCGATGACCGACATCAACCTGGACGTCTACACCTGCGAGGCGTTCGAGCTACCCCATGGCGGGACCTTCTCGCCCACCACATCGACCCTGATCACCGGGGCCACCGAGGCGGTGCTGGTCGACACCCAGTACCTCGAGCCCGACGTGGACGAGGTCTTCCGGCGCATCGAGGCGTCGGGCAGGACCTTGACGACCATCTTCGTGACGCACGGGCACTTCGACCACTACTTCGGGCTCGAGAAGCTGCTCAAGCACTACCCCGCCGCACGCGCGGTTGCGACTCCGGCCGTCGCCGCCTACATCGCTCGGGGTCTCGAGGCCGAGCGCAAGTCTGCGGCATCCTTCTTCGGCGGCCAGGCGCTCGACAACACGGTGGTCCCCGAGGCGCTGGAGGGCGGTGTCCTGGGACTCGACGACGCCGAGCTGCGCGTCATCGAGCTCGACCAGGCCGACATCGGTCCCACGTCGATCGTGCACATCCCGTCGATCAGCACGGTCATCGCGGGCGACGCGATCTACAACGGGGTCAACCCGTTCCTGGCGGCGAGTGGTCCGGCCGACTGGCCACGATGGGTCGCCAGTGTCGACCGGATCGCGGCACTCCACCCGACGACGGTGGTCGCGGGTCACAAGTCACCCGCTCGTGGCGACGACGCAGGGTGCATCGGCGAGACGCGCGACTACCTGGAGAAGTTCATCGAGCTCTTCGAGTCGAGCTCCGACTCGCGCGAGCTCGTGCAGAGGATGACGGAGCTCTATCCCGACCACGTCAACCCGTCGGCGCTGGTGATGTCCGCCGTCACCGCGTTCAAGCAGAAGGCGCGCGCCTGACCTACGAACGACAAATTCAGCAACGGACCTACGGAAACGTAGGTCCGTTGCTGTCTTCCCGGTCAGTGGTGGTCGGACAGGTCGATGGCCCGCTTGAGCACCTTCCCGCTCGGCCCCAGCGGGAGGTCGTCGACGATCCGCACGATCCGCGGGTACTTGTCTGCCGCCACCCGCTCCTTGACGAACGCGGCGATCTCGTCGGTCGTCGCCTCGACACCGGGCTTCAGCATGACGACCGCGGCGACCTCCTCACCGACCCTGTCGTCCGGGACGCCGATCACGGCGGATAGCTGCACCGCTGGATGCGCGCTCAGCACGGCTTCGATGTCCGACGGATACACGTTGTGGCCGTTCCGGATGATGAGGTCCTTCTTGCGGTCCACGATCTCGACGAAGCCGTCCTCGTCGATCGTGACCAGGTCGCCCGTCGCGAACCAGCCGCCGGAGTCGATCACGGCAGCCGTCGCGTCGGGTCGGCCGTAGTAGCCCGGCATCACGGCGTGGCCGCGCACGTGGAGCTCGCCGACGTCGCCAACGCCCAGCAGGGTGCCGTCATCGCTGACGACCCGCTGCTCGATGCCCCACAAAGGTTGGCCGACCTTGCCCGGCTTGTGGGAGCCGGGTCCGCAGACGTGGGTGATCGGCGAGGTCTCGGAAAGGCCGTAGCCCTCGAACAACGGCACCGGTATCTCGCGTGCGAGCTCTTCCCGGAGTCCGGCTGCCAGACCGCTCCCACCGGAGGCCATCCATCGAAGGGAGGACAGGTCCCGCGGCTTCGACCGCTGTTCTGCCAGGACCGCTGCGTGCATGCTCGGCACCCCCATGAACAGGGTGATCCTGTGGCGTTCGATGAGATCCAGGGCCGCGGCCGCTTCGAACCGTGGCAGCAGCACCAGCTCGACGCCCGCGTGCAGACCCGCGTTGAGGATGCAGGTCTGCCCGAAGGAGTGGAAGAACGGCAACGTCGCGAGCGCGACATCACCAGCGACCAGGCCGACCTTCTCGCTGAAGAGGCGCGTGTTCCACAGCAGGTTGTCATGGGTCAGCGCCGCGCCCTTGGGCGAGCCGGTGGTGCCCGACGTGTAGATGATCACGGCGAGGTCGGAGGCGTCCGTACAGGCGATCTCGTCATCACCGACTGCGAGCGCTGCGCTCTCGAGCAGGTCCGGCAGCCCCGTGTCCGGACCGCCAGGCGGCCCGGCCGAGTAGACCACCTCGACACCGCAGGCCTCGGCGGCCTTGGCGGCGGCTTCATGGAAGCCGCTCCATGCGACGACGACCGTGGGTGTGCAGTCGCGGAAGATGAACTCGAGCTCCCCCGCAGTCAGCAGGGGTGACAACGGTACGACGGTGGCGCCGGCGCGGAGGGCACCGTAGTAGACCGCCGGGAAGTGCGGGACGTTCGGCATCACCATGGCCACCCGGTGTCCCTGGCCGACGCCCGCACCGGCGAACAGGCGAGCGCACTGCTTGGTGAGCGTGTCGAGAGTCTCGACCGACATGGCGACGTCGCCGAACCGCAGCGCGGTGCGGTGAGGCTCGGTCGCGGCCGCGCCCGACAGGATCTGTGCGACGTTGAGCATCAGGACACCACCGAGAGCAGAGCGATCACGCGCAGCGCGGTGACGGGATGGGTGAACAGCCCGCGCACCGAGAGCTTGCCACCGGCGATCGCAGCCAGCGTGCGCAGACCGTGCTTCGTGAAGAAGCCCACCGGCAGCAACCCCGACGCCCTCATCTTCAGCTGAGACAGGTCGAGGATCTGATCGACGGTCGCAGTCACGGTCACACTGGGCTTGCCGACGACGTCGTTGAAGATCGTGACGTCGTGCGAACCGCAGGTGATGGTGCAGGAGCTGTCGATGTCGCTGGCGCTGATGGTCACTGGCCGCTTGAGCTTGCGGGCAAGCCGCACTCGGGCGGGGAAGGACTCGAGGTTCTGCGCCAGTAGTGTCGCAACGACTCCGGCGATGCCGTTGGCATCCGGCCCGTCGTCGAGGGTGACCGGGTAGTCACGGGTAGCCGGGTGGGCCATCGAATCTCCTAGGGATTGATCGTTGATGGTGGGGTGCGGGCATCGGGTGATGGTCATCGGTGGATCGCTCCTTCGCATTCGCGCAGCGGGAGACCGGTGGCTCCCCGCGTGGCGGCGATGATCTCGGCAGCGATCGAGACGGCGGTCTCCTCCGAGGTTCGCGCACCCAGGTCGAGGCCGATGGGCGAGGCGAGGCGTTCGAGCTGCCGGTCGGGTATGCCCGCGTCGCGAAGTGCCCCGAGACGGCTTGCATGCGCACGGCGACTCCCCATCACGCCGATGTAGCGCGCCGGCGTCTCCAGCGCGACCTCGAGCAGGGGGATGTCGAACTTCGGATCGTGGGTCAGGACGCAGATGACAGTGCTCTCCTCGACCCTCTGCGTACGCAGGTACCGGTGCGGCCAGTCGACGACGAGGTGGTCGGCGTCGGGGAACCGGGCCGGCGTCGTGAACACGGCACGGGCGTCACACACGGTGACGTCGTAGCCGAGGAACTTGCCGATCGTCGCCACTGAAGCGGCGAAGTCGACGGCCCCGAAGACGATCATCCGGGGTGGAGGCGCGAACGACTGGAGGAAGGCCGACGCAGGCAGCGGACTGGCAAGCGGGCCCGACGGGACCAGCTCGGTCCCCGACCGGGTCAGCAGGGCTCTCATCCGGGACAGCACGCTGTCCTCGCCGACGAGTGCGGCCGGTGGCCCGACGATGCCGGCGTCGCCCACCGTCAGGTGAAGCCCGGTGGCGGGGCCGGAGGTGATCGTGGCGACGACGGTCGGACGGTGGACCTTGATCGCGTCGAGGATCTCGTCGAATGTCGGGTGGCGCACGTCGTCGACGCGCTCGACGAACACGTCGATGCCGCCGCCGCAGGTCAGACCCACGGCGAAGGCGTCGTCGTCCGTCACACCGAAGCGCGCGAGCTGCGGCTGACCGGTGGCGATGACCTGGCGTGCGAGCTCATGGGTGTCGCCTTCGACGCATCCGCCCGAGATGCTGCCGAGCACCTCCCCCGCCGCCGATACGGCCATCGCGGTGCCGGGAGGGCGCGGAGCGGAGCTCCAGGTCTTGACCACGGTGGCGAGCGCGAACGGTTCGCCGCGGGCGCGCCACGCGATCAACCCCTCGACGATGTCGCGCATCGGTCTCTAGACGTCCCAGTCGGTGGGCAGGTCGCCCCAGGCGCCGATGAGGACGTTCAGGGCGCGTGCGTTCTCGATCGCGTCCTTCATCGTTCCCCTGACCAGGCGCACCTTGCCGCCCATGACGAGGTTCGCCGCGGGCGTCCTTCCCTCGGCGGCCTCCCGGAAGTGCTCGACCTTCCCCTGGAAGCTGGCGAAGACCTCGTCCTCGGGATGGAGGTTGGTCGCCGACCAGCTCACGACCCGACCGGCCACGACCTCGACCTGCGTGACCAGATCGGGCCGGTCCGTCACCCCGAAGCCCAGGATGCGATTGAAGTTGGCCGGGTCCTTGAGGGCCTTGCTCTGGCGTACGGCGAGCTCACCCTGGTGCGCGGCGGCGGCCGCGGCGCACCACTCCTCGGAGAAGAACTTCAGCTGGTCGGTCATGGTCTTGCCTCTCTTTGCTTCTTGGACGTCACGGCCGGCGATCCAAGGCGCGCTGGATCGCGCGACCGGTCACGACGCCGATGAGATGCCTGCGGTAGGCCACGGGTGCGTAGGTGTCACCCATGACGTCGATGCCGTCAGCGGCGTGCTCCACAGCGCGTCGTACGGCGGCGGCGTCGATCACGGCGCCCTCGAGCGCGCGTTCCGCCTCCACCGCACGCAGCGGTGTCGTCGCGACGCCGGTCAGGGCGACCCGGGCGGCCCGGCACGTGCCGCCGGCGTCGATGGTGAGGCGGACCCCGGCCGCCGCGACGGCATAGCCCGAGGCCGGATGGGCGATCTTCACGTACGCCGTCACGGTTCCCGGCGCCGGCTTGGGGAGCTCGACGTGGGTGAGGATCTCGTCGTCGGCCAGGTCCGCGGTGAACAGGTAGGTGAAGAAGTCCCTGATGGGGATCTCGCGTGCACCCCGGAGGCTTCGAACGTTGACGACGACGTCCGTCGCGAGCGCCACCGCCGGCCAGTCACCGGCCGGGTCGGCATGGGCCAGCGACCCGCCGAAGGTGCCCAGGTTGCGCACGAGGGGGTCTGCCAGGTCTTCGCCGGCGTCCTCGACGATCGACCAGTGTCGGGCGATCGTGTCGTCGTTGATGAGGCGTTGATGGGTGACCATGGCGCCGACCCTGAACGCCGACGGTGTCTCCTGGATCCCCCGCAGGTCGGCGAGACGGGAGATGTCCATGACCACTGCTGGGCTGGCGAGACGCAGCTTGAGCAGGGGGATGAGGCTCTGTCCGCCGGCCATGACCTTGGTGTCGTCGGCGTTGGCCGCCAGGATCGACAGCGCGTCATGGAGGGTTTCCGGTGCGGCGTAGGCGAACGTCGACGGGATCATTTCGCGGCCTCTTGCAGCGCCGTCCACACCTTGGCGGGGGTGAGCGGCATGTCGAGGTTGTCGACGCCGAGCCGGCGGACCGCGTCCATGACCGCGTTCACGACGGCGGGCTGCGAACCGATCGCACCCGACTCGCCGACACCCTTGACCCCGAGCGGGTTGACCGGCGAGGGCGTGACCGTGTGGCCCGTCTCGAGACGGGGCAGCTGGTGCGCGCGGGGGACGGAGTATTGCATGAAGCTGGCCGCCGTCGGCTGGCCGTCCTCGTCCCAGGAGAGACCCTCGTAGAGGGCCTGACCTATGCCTTGTGCAACGCCGCCGTGGATCTGGCCGTCGACGAGCTGCGGGTTGATCAGGTTGCCGCAGTCGTCGACGGCGATGTAGCGGTCGATGGTGATGGCGCCGGTGTCGGGGTCGACCTCGACTGCCGCGACGTGCACCCCGAAGGGACTGGTGAACGCGGGTGGGTCGAACACCGCCATCTCCTTGAGCGTCGGCTCCATCCCCTCGGGGAGGTCGACGCTGCGCCACGCCTCCACGGCGACGTCCTCGAAGCTGAGCTGCCGGCCGCAGTCGCGGCCGACGGTGAAGACCCCGTCCTGGTAGACGAGGTCGTCGACCTCGGCGTCGAGCAGGTGGGCGGCGAGCCGAGTGGCCTTGGCCATGATCTTGCGGGCGGCCAGCGCAGCTGACGTCCCGGCGCTGGACATCGACCGTGAGTTGAACGTGCCGGTACCGAAGTGAACGATGTCGGTGTCACCCTGGAGCACCTCGACGTCGTCAATGTCGAGACCGAGCTCGGTCGCGACGATCTGGGCGATCGAGGTCTCGTGGCCCTGGCCGGCCGCATCGATCCCGACCTGGACGATCACCGATCCTGTCCTGGTGACAGTGATGACCGACTGCTCCCAGGTGGCTCGGTCGAACCCCACGAGCTGCAGCTGGAACGCATCGCCGAACCCGCAGAACTCGGTGTAGACGCTCAGACCGAGCCCGACGATCTTCCCTCGGGTCCGGGCTACCTCCTGCTCGGCGAGCAGTGCATCCCAGCCGACCATGTCGAGCGCCTTGTCCAGGGCCAACTCGTAGTCGCCGGAGTCGTAGGTCATGCCGGTGGCATTCGAGTACGGGAACTGGTGCGGCTGGATGAAGTTCCGGCGCCGCATCTCGACCCGGTCGATGCCGGTCTTGGCTGCGAGCTCGTCGACAGCCCGCTCGATCAGGTAGGCCGCCTCCGGCCGCCCGGCGCCTCGGTAGGTCTCGGTGGTGCTGGTGTTCGTGAAGACCCCGTGGATGTCGACATCGGCGACGGCGATGTCGTAGACGCCGGGAAAGACCATCCCTGCCACGACCGGGATGCCGGCTCCCATGCCGGAGACGTAGGCACCCAGATTGGCGTAGGTCGTGACCTTCAAGGCCAGGATCTTGCCCTGGTCGTCGGCCGCCAGCGAGACGTACTCGACGTGGTCGCGCCCGCCGGAGGTGCCGGTGAAGTGCTCGGCCCGCGTCTCTGCCCATCGCACCGAGCGCCCCAGGCGGCGGCTCACCGCTGAGACGATGACGTCCTCGGGATACAGGCACAGCTTCGATCCAAACGCCCCGCCGACAGCGGGCGTGACGACGCGGATGCGGTTCTCGGGGATGCCGATGGCGATGGAGAGGTTCCGGCGTACGACGTGGACGTTCTGCGTGCCGAGGTACAACGTGAGCGTGCCGGTGCCGACCTGGTAGTCGGCAAGGGACACGCGGGCCTCCAGCGAGCTCGCGTGCACGCGCTGGTTGACCAGCCGGACATCGATCACGTGGGCGGCAGTCGCTGCCACGGCGTCCCAGTCGCCGGTGCCGAGGTGCCAGAGGTAGGAGGTGTTGCGCTCGTACTGCTCGTGCACCAGAGGCGAGCCCTCACGTGCAGCGCCCTCCGTGTCGACCACCGCAGGGCGTTCGGCGTACTCGACGTCGACGAAGTGGATGGCGTCGTCAGCCTGCGCTCGGGTCTCGGCGATGACCACCGCCACTGCCTCACCGACGTACTTCACGGTCTCGCGAGCAAGCGGGTACCGAGCGGGGATGCCGTCCATGATGGGCAGCGTCCAGTCGGTCGGAATGGCCCCGATCTCGTCGTCCCCGAAGTCGGCGGCGGTGAAGACCGCGACCACACCCGGCTGGGCACGAGCGGCGTCGGTGTTGATGGCGACGATGTCCGCATGGGCGAGGGTCGAGCGCACCATCGACGCGTAGAGCATCCCGGTCAGCTTGATGTCCTCGGTGAACTTCCCGGTGCCCGTCAGGAACCGGAAGTCCTCGCGCCGCGGCACGGACTGTCCGACGTAGTGCCTCGAGGTCACCTGTTGCGGCGGTGCCGTAGCGCTACTCATCGACCGACTCCGGCCCAGCCGCGGACAGCTCGACGAGGGCATCGACGATGTTCTGGTAGCCGGTGCAACGGCAGATGTTGCCGGTGAGTCCGAGCTGCGCCTCTTCGGTCGTGAGTGGTTCGTCGGTCTCGAGCAGGTTCAGCGCCGTCATCACGACGCCGGGTGTGCAGAAGCCGCACTGCAGCCCGTGATGGCGTCGCAGCGCCTCCTGGACGGGGTGCAACCCGTCCGGACCCTGGCCTCGCACCCCCTCGATCGTCGTCACCGCGCAGCCGTCGACCTGGGCCGCGAGGACCGTGCACGACTTCACGGCCCGTCCATCGACGTGGACCGCACAGGCACCGCACTGGCTCGTGTCGCAGCCGACGTGGGTGCCCGTGAGGTTGCGGTCCTCCCGAAGGTGGTGCACCAGCAGGGTGCGCGCATCGACCTCACAGCTCACCGGTCCCCCGTTGAGCACGTAGGAGATCGCAACGCGGTGCGCGTCAGCGGACCGTTCGGTGGTGACAGCGTCGTGTGACATGGATTGGCGCTCCGTCCAGTCGAGGGTGGTCAGGGCTGGCGACGCCGCGAACGTCGTCGTGACGCCCGCCGGGTGCCGATGACGAGGAGCAGCGCGCAGGCCAGCGACGTCGCCGCCAGGGCCGAGCGGCGCGCGACCGCACCGCTTGCCACTGCGAGGAGGTCCAGCGGTTCGGCCGACGTGAAGTCCGCCTCGGAGCTGGGCCCGAGGTCACCGGAGGTCGGCTGGTCAGCAGCGAGCTGCTGCGCGAGTGCGTCGGCGAACTGGCCGATGAGCCGGTCGCTCACGTCGGCCATCACGCCGCGGCCGAACTGGGCGGGCTTGCCGGTGAGCTTGAGGTCGGTCTCGAGATCAACCCGGGTCCGGGCGCCATCGGCGCTCAGGTTGGCGACGACGGTGATCGACGCGCGGCCGTTGGACCCGTCTTGGCCCTGCCCCTCCAGGACGATCCGGTGAGCTGCGGCGTCGCGTTCGATGAAGGTCGCCTGCCCCCGGTAGGTCAGCGTGATCGGTCCGAGCTTGACCTTGCACCGTCCGGTGATGTCGTCGCCGTCGACCGTGTCGACGGCAGCCCCTGGCATGCACAGGGCCGTTCTCCGAACGTCGTTGAGGACGTCCCAGGCCGCGTCGACATCGGCGTCGACGTGGAACGAGTGCTCGAGCTTCACGGGGTGGGTCCTTGCTCCGAGCAATCCCTTGGGGCGTCGGTTGACGCCTCGGTCTGCGGTCGGTGTGGGCTGTGTCACGACGGTAGAGAACGCTCGCTCTCATGTCAACGACGAGATTGATCCCCGTCGCGACTGCGAGGGGCGGGACTCCTCTAGCTCTGGACAGCCGCCGTCGGCTGGACCGCGCGGAGGAGCTCGGCCAGGAGACCCTTGTCGCCGTGCACGTGGACCTGGTCCGGTCGCCCGGTCACGACCATCGAGTAGACATCCACCGGCTTCCCCTCCACCACGACGTCGGGCCTCTCGACCGGACCGTCGACCGCCTCGCCATCGACCAGCGAGGCGGTCTCGTCGCCGAGGGCGCGGAGCTCGAGACGTCCGGCCGGCGCGTGCGGCGCCAGCATCGAGTCGATCAAGTTGCCCAACCAGCCGGGAAAGAACCCGGACTCGTCGGTCGGAGGCCCGAGCGAACGCGCTCCCCATTCCGCCAGGGCACGCATCGCGGGACGCAGCTCACGCCCGTACTCGGTGAGCTCGTAGACCTTCGACGCCGCCGGCGGGGCCAAGATGCTCCGACGGACGACGCCGTGGCCCTCGAGGTCACGGAGCCGGGTGGCGAGGATGTTGGTCCCGATGCCGGGCAGGCGCTCGCCCAGGTCCGTGTAGCGCTTCGGTCCCCGCATCAGCTCGCGCACGACCAGGAGCGCCCACCGGTCGCCGACCAGGTCCAGGGCATGGGCCACTGGACAGCGCTGCTCGTAGCTTTTCGGCATTCACAAAGCGTACCAAGTGCTTGCAGTTCAGGAGTGATTACTTGCAATTTGCAAGTGCATACCTCTAAGGTCCACCACCATGACTTCCAAATCGCAAGCAAACCCGAGCGCGCCACCCGCACGCGGCAAGTGGCTGGCACTCGCACTCCTGTGCTCGGTCCAATTCCTGATCCTCCTCGACGTCACGATCGTCAACGTCGCCCTGCCGTCCATCCAGGGCGAGCTCGATTTCTCGCAGGACGACCTGCAGTGGGTGATCAGCGCATACGCACTGGTCTTCGGCGGCTTCCTTCTGCTCGGAGGACGGGCGGCCGACATGCTCGGCCGGCGGCGCCTCTTCCTGGCCGGTCTGGTCGTCTTCACGCTGGCATCGTTGTTCGCTGGACTCGCGTGGACCGACGGGTCCCTGATCAGCGCCCGGGTGGCCCAGGGTCTGGGCGCTGCCCTGATCACACCGGCCGCGCTGTCCATCCTCTCGACGACCTTCGCCGAGGGCCGGGAGCGCAACATCGCACTCGGCGCGTGGGGAGCGGTCGGCGGCATCGGCGCGGTCGCCGGGGTGCTCCTGGGCGGCATCCTCACCGATGCGCTCAGCTGGGAGTGGATCTTCTTCATCAACGTCCCGGTCGGCGTGGTGGCCGGCCTGCTCGCTCCGCTGCTGCTCGCCGAGAGCCGGGATGCCGAGTCGACGCGGTTCGACGTACCAGGCGCCGTCCTCGTCACGAGCGGGCTCTCCCTGCTCGTCTATGCGATGACGTTGGCCGGCGAGGACGGATGGCTGGCCGGCGGCACACTCGGGGTCTTCGCGCTGTCACTGGCGCTGCTCGTCGCGTTCGTCGCGTGGGAGCGTCGCCACCCGGAGCCGTTGATGCGGTTCGAGGTCCTGCGAAGCAGGACCGTGACGGGCGCCAACGTGGCGGGCCTGATCGTCGGTACCGCCCTCTTCTCCTCCTTCCTGATCCTCACGCTCTACATGCAGCAGGTCCTGGGCTACTCGGCGACCAAGAACGGAGTCGTCGCGCTCGCGATCGCGGCAACGGCGGTCGCCTCCTCCGGGCTAGCCGGACACCTGGTGACCCGGATCGGTGTCAAGCCGGTCCTCGTGCTCGGGATGAGCGCCCTCACCGCGGGGTTGCTGTACTTCACCCGGATCTCGGTCGATGGCAGCTACCTGGCCGACCTGCTGCCCGGGTTCTTGCTCCTCGGGGTCGGGATCGGGTTCTCGTTCGTGCCCATCTCGATCGCGGCGCTGGCCGGCGTGGAGCCGGCAGAGGCGGGCCTCGCCTCGGGCCTCATCAACACCTCGCAGCAGATCGGCGGAGCGCTGGGGATCGCGGCCCTCTCCACGGTCGCGTCGTCCAGCGCGGAGGAGTCGCTCCGCAGCGGCGCCGTCGTCAGCCAGGCCCTGGTCGACGGCTTCTCCCAGGCCTTCCTGGTGGGCGCGGCGATCGCCGCCGTCGGAGTGGTCGCATCCTTGGTCCTCATCCGGCGTGACGAGCTGGAGACCGAGCTGGTGGCCGTGCTCGACGACGACGCGGCACTGGAACCGGCCTGACGTGATCTCCGCGGCGGCGCACCTGTCCCAAGTCAAGGCGCGCTCGTCCTATGACGCCCCGAGCGCGCCCTCCTACCGTGAAGTCGGCCGAGGCCGAGCGCGGCGTGGACGGGGAGTCGGACGGATGGTGTCACCGCGGAGACCCATCACTGGGCAACGAGAGACGTGAACGCTGCTCGTCGAGCACGCCTCCCGGCTGGTCGAAGAGGTGGGCCCGGCTCGGTTCACCGGCCGCGAGGTCGCCCGGCGAGTCGGGGTCTCGCCCGCGGCGCCTTTCCGACACTTTCCGTCGGGAAGCGCGCTGCTGGCCGGCGTAGCCGTCAGCGGATTCGCGCCCTTCAGGACGGGATGGTCGCAGCGACGGGAGGGTCAGCCACCCAGGGCGAGCAGGTCGTACGACGCGGCCTGGAGTACGTCGCGTTCGCCCAAAAGCAACCCGCGATCTTCGAGCTGATGTTCAGGGAGGACCTGGTGGGCGGCGCCGAGGACCTCGTCCTCGATCACCGCGTTCAACCTGCTAATCGAGGGCGCCACCCGAAGTGGCACCGGCGGGTTCACCAATCTGCAGATCGGCCTGCTCGCAGGCGTGCACGGCCTAGCGATTCTTACCAGCCGAGGGCTGCTCGGGCCGCTGACCCCAGAACACATTCGGCTCACCCTCGAGCGTCATCTGCTCCGCGCTCGGCGGAGCAGTCCTGATCGGCGAGGACACCACGACATCAACACACACCAGGAGTAGAGAGATGGCAACGAGTCAGAGCACACGTCCGTCGGTGGCAGTGGTCACCGGCGCCTCCTCGGGAATCGGCCGCGCAGCCGCGCGGGCCCTCTCCGAGGCCGGCTTCGACGTCATCGGCACCAGCAGGGATTCGACCCAGGTCGTACCGCTCGACGGCGTGACCTTCCTCGATCTCGACGTGACCCAGGACGAGTCGGTCAACGCGTTGGTGGCCGACGTGGTCGCGCGGTTCGGCCGGATCGACGTACTCGTCAACAACGCCGGCATAGGCATGGCCGGGGCGGCGGAGGAGAGCTCGATCGCCCAGACCAAGGATGTCTTCGACACCAACCTCTTCGGCACGATCCGGATGACGAACGCCGCCCTGCCCCACATGCGGGCCCAGGGTGGCGGCCGCGTCGTCAACGTGTCGTCGGTGCTGGGACTGATCCCGGCGCCGTACATGGCCGTCTACGCGGCGACGAAGCACGCCGTCGAGGGCTACTCCGAGTCGCTCGACCACGAGGTGCGCGAGCACGGGGTCCGCGTACTGCTGGTGGAGCCGGCGTACACGAGCACGGCGTTCGAGGCCAACACCGCGTGGTCCGACTCACCGCTCGCGGTCTATGCCGAGCAGCGGGACATCGCCCGGGACGTCCAGACGACCGCGATGCGCGGCGCGGACGACCCCGCCGTGGTCGCGAAGGTGATTGTGGCCGCGGCACTGGCTGCCAAGCCGCGGGCGCGCTACCCAGCGGGCGCGATGGCCGCGCGCGTGAGCACGTTGCGCCGGTTCGTGCCGTCACGTGCTTTCGACAAGCAGATCCGGAAGCTCAACCGACTGCCCGGTTGAGCGCGTGCGCTAGCGCCGAAGAAAGCGCGGAGCTCGTGGTTCGGCGTTTCCGGCCCCGTCCGGACATCCCCGAGAGGACCCGAAGTTCGAAGTGCCACACAGACCCGTGAATCACCTGTACCGGCGCAGGCGCGTCAGCGCGTCGGGCGAAGCCCGACACGTCGTCACGGCGGCCGCGAGTCAGCCGACGGGGTCGAGCTGCACGGTGTGGCCGAGGCGTTCGAGCTGCGCGACCAGCCGACGGGCGTGGGCCTCGTCGTTGCGTTGTGCGAGCCACTCGGGTCCGAGGTCGCGGTAGGGCTCGTCTCGCTTGAGCATGTAGTAGGCGCTGGTCAGGATCGAGTGCGCGACCGCGATCTGCGCGCGACTCATGCCGCGGCGGCGGGTCAGCCGGGCGTGCTGGGCGGCGAGGTAGTTCTTGCCCATGCCCAGCGGCCACCGTTGGTAGGGACCGGCCGCGCTTCGCTCACCCCTCGGGGTCAGGTGCCACTTGCCGACCGCGTACGTCGTGTAGCCCGCGTCGCGCAGAGTGCCGGGAAGGGTCTTGATCCCTCCCGGGATGCGGCCCGAGTACCCTGGCCGGTTCGTGGGTGTCTCGGGGAACAATCCCATCCCCACCGCGTGATGGTTCCTGCCCGTGAGAAGCGCGGCCCGCGACGGAGAGCACAACGCCGTCACGTGGAAGGCGTTGTGCCGGACGCCCGATTCCGCCAGCGCGTCGATGTTCGGGGGTGTCGAACGGCGCTCCGAAGCAGCCGAGCTGAGCGAAGCTACAGTCGTCGAGCAGCACGATGACGACGTTCGGCTTTCTTCCTCGAACCTGCATGAGCGCTTTCCTCCGAATGTCCCCGGACCGCGACGGTCGTCACCGAACTGACTTCAGGTTAGGTACCTCCGATCGCCAGTGTCAAGAGTTTTGAGTCACCTGTCTTAGCGCCATTAAGGTGGGTGCCTTACGATGGCAATGGCACATCGGTCGAAGGAAGGGATCACCCGTGACACAGCAGCAGGAGGCGCCTGCCGGCCCGCTCCACACCCGCACCCGGTTGACCGAGCACGCCGAGCGGCTCATCGCCGAGCAGGGCTACGCCGCCGTCTCCCTGCGCATGCTGGGCGCGGCCGCAGGCCAACGGAACAACTCCGTCGCCCAGTACCACTTCGGATCGAAGGAAGGCCTGGTCGAAGCCATCATCGCCACGCGCTCCGAGGCCATCGATCGCCGGCGTGCCGAGCTTCTGAAGCTGGCGGAGGAAGCTGGCGAGGTGGAGGTGGGCCAGCTTGTCCGCCTCGCGGTCGAGCCCCTCGCGGAGACGATCTCACCGGGAACGACCGACAGCTTCTACCTGCAGTTCCTCGCCAAGATCATCGACGAGCCGTCCCTGCAGGATCTCTGGCAGCGACGGTCGATGCCGCGGTCCTATCAGAAGGTGCTCAGACTGCTGAAGGGGCAGCTCCGCCATCTCCCGCGGCGGGTGCGGGATAGGAGACTGAGGTGGATCCAGACCGTCGCTCTGCATACCTTGGCCGACCACGAACTGCAGTGTCGCGCGAGTGCTACTCGGGCGAAGGAGACGGAGGACGTCGTGGGCGACCTCGTCGCCATGCTGACCGCGCTTCTCGAAGCCCCGGCGGGGGCCTGAGGCATGCGCTGGCCCAAGTCTGTCTACGGGACCGGGAGCGAGCCGGACTATCGCTTCAGCTTCGCCAACGAACGCACGGCGCTGGCCTGGAACCGCACCGCATTGGCCCTGCTGGCCGGAGGTGTCGCTCTGAACACTCTCGATGTACCCATGCACGACGTACTGAAGCATCTCATCGCGGCCGGCCTGGTCCTGCTCGCCGGCCTGACCGCGGCCGCGTCCTGGCTGCGCTGGGCGAAAGAGGAACGAGCCGTCCGGCGCGGCGAGCCACTTCCCTCATCCCCGCTGCTGGCCGTGGTCGCCGCCATGACGGTCCTGATCGCCGTCGTGCTGGTCATCGCGACCGTGTGAGTGAGGACTCCGATGGAAGACCCGGGGAGCTCGGCGGAGCGCACGGCGCTGGCCTGGCGGCGGAGTGCGCTGGCTCTGCTGGCCGGCGCAGCGATCACCATGCGCTTGAGCCTCGACCGGCTCGGTCCGGTCGCCTTCGTCAGTCCGGCTCTGGTCGCGCCTCTTGCTTGTTGGGTACTCCTGGAGAGCCGCGGGCGGTACGCCCACCACTGCGGCACGCGGATCCGGAACGAAGCGCCCGATGGCCGCGCCCCAGCCGGACTCGCACTCGCGCTCATCGTCCTGGCGGTCGGGGAGTTCGTGGCGATCAGCGCCTGACACCGGAGAATCTCCACGTCCGAGAGGACGAGCAACATCCGGGCTGCGGCGCTACCTCACACTCGCTCGATGATCGTGGCGTTCGCCATCCCGGCCGCCTCGCACATGGTCTGCAATCCATACCGGCCACCCGTCGCCTCGAGATGGTTCACCAGTGTGGCGAGCAGGCGCGTGCCCGACGACCCGAGCGCATGACCCAGCGCGATCGCGCCACCCCTCGGGTTGAGGCGCTCGGGGTCGGCGCCCAGCTCGTGCGCCCACGCCAACGGGACCGGCGCAAACGCCTCGTTGACCTCATAGGCGTCGACATCGTCGATCCCGAGCCCGGCCCGCCGGAGCGCCTGACGCGTGGCGGGGATCGGAGCGGTCAGCATCATGACCGGGTCGTCGCCCACGACGGAGTACGACACGAACCGGGCCCGCGGCGTCAGCCCGAGCCTGCGCGCGGTCTCTTCGCTCGTGATGAGCACGGCGGACGCTCCGTCTGTCAACGGTGACGAGTTGCCCGGCGTGATCATCCAGTCGATCTCCGGCAACCGAGCGCGCATCCGATCGTCGGCGAACGCCGGGCCCAGGCCGGCGAGGCCCTCGACCGTCGTCGCAGCGCGCACCGTCTCGTCCAGAACGTGTAGGGCCGGGGCACCGTCGCCGCCCATCACCTCGATGGGCACGATCTCCTTCTCGAAGAAGCCGGCTGCCATCGCCTCGGCCGCGCGTCGATGCGACTCTGCCGAGTAGGCATCGAGCGTGTCCCGATCCAGCTTCCACCGAGACGCGACCAGCTCTGCCGCGATCCCCTGGTTGATCAGGCCGTCGGGATAGCGTGCGGCCAGCTCCGGACCGTAGGTGTCCTTGCCCATGCCGGCCGTCCCCATCGGCACGCGGCTCATCGACTCGACACCGGCGGCGATCACGACGTCGTACGCTCCCGCGGCGACGCCCTGCGCGGCGAAGTGCACCGCCTGCTGGCTCGACCCGCACTGACGGTCGAGGGTGGTGCCCGGCACCGACTCGGGGAACCCAGCACCCAGCACCGCGGAGCGAGCGATGTTCAGCGCCTGCTCCCCAGCCTGTTGGACACAGCCGGCGATGACGTCGTCGACCATCCCCGGGTCGATCTGGTTCCGCTCGACGATCTCCTCGAGGACCCGCACCAGGAGGGAGGTCGGGTGCACGCCGGAGAGAGCGCCTCCCGGCTTGCCCTTCCCGGACGCGAGTCGGACGACATCGATGATGACGGGGCGAGACATCTGGCCTCCCGGCGCGTTGATGGGCCCGTTCCAGGACCCGTGGCGATCGCCGGAAATCTAGTCGGCAGATGTGGCACTATTCCTTAAGTCTTTAGATTTGAGATGAGAGGTGCTCGATGCTCCGTGTACTCGCCGTCACGATCGCGCTGACCCTCGCGATCACCCCGATGACGGCGACCGCGTCGCGCGAGCGCGAGCCGTTCGGAACGGCGGAGCAACTGCGCAACCTCGCTCTCGCGACCACTCGCTCGCACGACGTGTCGCCAGCGTTGATGCAGGACGCCCTCGAGCTCGGCCTGGCCCTCGCCAACGACCGGGCTCGCACCCTCCGCGACGATCCCGAGCGCCGACCCGACCCCAACTTCTGCACCTTCGGCCTCTGCGTCGGAGACCCGCGACTGGAGCACTGGAGCGCGAGAGGCGGCATCGTCCGAACGGTGCTCTTCACCGCCCGCAACGGAGCGACACTGTCCGGACGGGTGTGGGCGACACGACGTGGGCCTGCCCGTCGGCCGGGTGTCGTCATCGTCAACGGCTCGATCATCGGGTTCGAGCAGGCGTACTGGTGGGCCGCGCAGACCCTCGCCCGCGCCGGCTACATCGTCCTCACCTTCGACACCCAGGGCGAGGGGATGTCGGACCAGTTCGGGGAGAGCCCGGATCGGTACGAAGGCCTGGCGGCAGGCGCGCCCCCGGTCGGCGACGGAACTCCCTTCTACGCCGGCGGCCAGGACGCCCTCGACTTCTTCATGTCGACCCCGGACCGGCGGTACCGACCGCGCCCGAGCCTCACGTCCGGGGCATTGCACGCGGCCAAGCAGCGCAGCCGAGTCGCCCGCGGCCTCAATCCGGCCTTCAACCCCCTCTGGGGGATGCTGGACCGCAGGCACATCGGCATCGCCGGCCACTCGTACGGCGCCGAGGCCGCCAGCTACCTGGCTCAGTACGACCGTCGCATCGACGCGGTCGTCGCGTGGGACGCGCTCTGCACGCCGCGCCGCTCCCGGCGCACCGAGCTCGACCAGCTCCTCATCCCGCACCCCGACAGTCCCGGCACCCTGCTCGGCATCGTTCCGCTCCCAGCAGCGCTCGTCGCCTTGCCCCGGACCTGCTTCGGCGCACCGAGGGATTACCCGGCCGACGTACGGCTCAGGACGCCCGCCCTCGGGATCACCGGCGACTACGTCCTACCGACGTACTTCACGAACCCGCCGCGTCGCGGCGCCAAGGCAGCAAGTTCCCGGAACTACTCCGCGGCCGGAGTGGACACCGGATCGATCACGGTGCGGGGTGCCAGTCATGTCGACTGGACCTGGGTGGCCGCGGTCCCGGCAGCGACCCTGCGCGGAATCGATCTCGCGACCTGGTACTCGATCGCGTGGTTCGACAAGTACCTCCGGGGCGATCCATCGGCTGATCGGCGTCTGCTCTCGCGACGATGGGCTCACGATCCCGCGAACGCTGCTGTCGACCGCTCGAGGGATCCCAACATGTTCTCCGCATGGTTCGCCTCACGCCTGGACATCCGGATGGCGCGGGGTGGGCGGGTGCGCTGCGAGGACCTCCGCGCCGGGTGCCGGATCGGCTATCCCCGGGCGCGGGACTGCGGACCGCGCGGTTCCTTCAGCTATCTCCAGGCTGCGACCGAGCCGGGGACCCGGTCGATCCGCAGGCCGGACTGCCGCTGAGGGCAGGCGGCCGGCTTACCCCGGCGCGAGGGCCAGGATCTCGTCAAAGCCGTCGGAGATGAACGACATCAGCTTGCGGTGGTCGAACACCTCGCCGTCACAGTTCACGGCCACGTGCGCACGGCCGGCGAGCGAGTGGAGCACGACCATCACCGGCGACCCCGGCAGCGGACCGAAGTAGAAGACACCCTCGACCGGGTGTCCGAGGAACTTGGTCTGCTTCGTCGGTCCCGGCACGTTGCTGACCGTGACGTCGGTCCGGTTCTGCATTCCTGTGAAGAGTGGCGTCAGCACGGCGGCTGGCGCCCGGTTCAGGACCGGCAGCACCAGCGAGAAGAAGTCGAGTGCCGGCTCCCCGCTCACCTGCTGGACCGTCGACCGGAAGGCCTGCATCCGCTCGGCGGGGTCGACGATCGACGATGGTGCCGAGATGAATGCTGCGGCGAACTTGTTACCACCCTGGTGGTCGCCCTCGCGACGCATCGACACCGGCATGTTGACGACGACGTCCCCGACCTCGACACCTTCGGAGTCGTGATAGCGCCGCAAGCCACCGAGAACGGCGCAGACATAGGCGTCGTTGATCGTGCCGCCGACCGCCTTGCCGGCAGCCTTCAGATCGCCGAGGTCCACCGAGAGGATGCCGTAGCGCCAGTCCGTGCGGGACCCGCTGCTGAGCAACGGAGAACCGCTCGCCGGCGGCGGCGCGAGCACGCGTCCGACTGAGGCAGCGAACCTTGCCGTGGCACCAGGGTCCTTGGCAGCGCCCACCGTCGCCGACGCGGCTTTGGTGATCAGAGCGGGCAGACCTTTGACCCGACCCGTCGCCTGACCGGCAGCGACCTTCCACTCGTCGCCCGCAACGCTGCGGGTGCTCACGGCGGCGCTGGCGTCGGTGACAGCCGCTGCGTCCTTCGCCGAACGGCTATGGAGGTCGGCGAGCAGCTGCACGCTCCCATGCCCGTCCATGAGGCAGTGGTGGACGACGAGGAAGTACGCCGAGCGGCCGCCCTCGAGACCCTCGATGAAGACACCGAGCCACGGGGGGCGCTCGGGGTCCAGCTGCTTGAGCGCCCACGTCTGCGCAACCTCGAGCAGCTGATCCGTCGTCCCCGGAGCAGGGAGCTCGACCCGCCGTAGGTGGTGGTCGAGGTCGAAACCCGGGTCGTCCACCCAGACCGGCGGACCGACCGGGACGGCCGGCTCGACCACACGCTGCTTGAACCGTGGATAGTGCGACAGTCCGTAGACGTGCCACTGCCGGACCTCGGACCACGACGGCATGCCGGAGAGGATCTCGAGCACGCCGCCCTGCGTGGAGTTCTCGGGATGCCTGTTCGCACGCCACATGGTGGCCTCGAGCTCGGTCATCGTGCGGCCACCGCCCCAACCGAGTCCTTCGCTGTCGTGAGTCATCATCTGCCTTCCTGTCGATCGGACGGGGGGAGCACCTCTGACGAGGAGAACGCATGCTCCGCGAGGAGCGCCGTAAGCTGCTCGGGGGCCTCGACCATGGGCGAGTGCCCGACGCCGGCGAGCACGCAGAGATCGCCGGCGGGAAGCCGGCGCAGCATGGCTTCCGCCGTGTGGAGCGGGGCGAAGACGTCGCGGTCCCCCCAGATGAGGCGGGTGGGCACTCTGATCGACTCCGGGGCGGACGACCGGACGGCGCGCGCAGAGGCGGCGAGCGCCGGCACGAACCCGGGTGCATCGAGGCGCGGCATCACGACAGCCGCGAGCTGGTCGGACATCGTGTCCGGGTCGGCCATCGCCGAGCGGAGGAGGACGCGCCGGGCGCGCCTGCTGCGCGCCAGCAGGCTCAACATGCCCGGTCTGCTGAGGTTGCGGTGGGCGACGCTCAGGAAGCGGAGGACAACGCGCAGCCGGCGTTCACTCATCGGAACCCCGCCGGCGTCGACGAGCACCAGGCGCGAGACCACGTCAGGTCGCTTCTGCGCCATCCGCGCCGCCACCAGTCCGCCCATCGAGTGACCGGCGACCGCCGCGCGGTCGATGCCGAGCGTCGCGAGCAGCGCCAGCACGGACGACGCCTGGTCGTCCATCGTCCACGGGACCGGAAGTGGCTCGGAGTCACCGAACCCTGGCAGGTCGACGGCGAGGATCCGTCCACTTTCCGCGAGGGCCGGGAGGCACTCCAACCACCACTGCCAACAGGCACCCATCCCGTGAAGCAGGACGAGCACCGGGCCCTCGCCGACGTCGGCATAGCGCACCCGCGTGCCGCGAACGATCTGGTCGTGGACGTGCTTCGACCACGACCTCGCCGTCCAGTGGTCCGGCCCAGCCGGCGTCAGAGAGTGCGTCGCTCGTGACCTGCCGGCCGCCACCAGAGTCCCTCCGGCGGCCACGGCGACGCCGGCGGCGAGTACGCCGGCGATGCGCGCCCGGCCGGTCATGCCACGGGACCCGCCGACTCGACCGGTTCGTCGGCGTCGGTCCCGAGATAAGCCCGCCGTACCTTCGGATCGGCGCTGATCTCGGCCGGGGTGCCCTCGGCGATCGTCTTGCCGAAGTCGAGGACCTGCACCCGGTCGGCATGCGCCAGGACCATCGCGACGTCGTGCTCGATGAGCAGGACGGCGATGCCCCACTGGTCGGCCAGCCGGCGCACGAGGCGACCGAGCTCGGCGGTCTCGGCCTCGTCCAGCCCGGCCGCAGGCTCGTCTAGTAGCAGGATCGACGGTCGGGAGGCGACGGCGCGGGCGATCGCCACCAGCCGACGGCGTCCGTACGAGAGGTCCTCGGGACGGGAGGACAGCGCGTCGCCGAGTCCCAGCTCGTCGACCGCAGCGAGCACGGTGTCGGTGAGCGGGGGCCTCTCCGGCCACACGAGGTCGCGCACGCCGGAGACCCAGCCACCACGATCCGAGGCTGCTTGCAGGTTCTCGCGCACCGTGAGGTCGTCGAACAGCTCGAGCGACTGGAACGACCGGGCCACGCCACCACGCGCCCGCTGGTGGGGCGGCCACCGGGTCACCTCTGTCCCGTTCACCAGGACGTGGCCCGCGTCGATCCGGTTGTAGCCGGTGATCGCATCGATCAGGGTGGTCTTACCGGCGCCGTTCGGGCCGAGCAGCCCGAGCACCTCGCCCGGTCGCACGACGAGGTCCACGCCGCCCAGGGCAGTGAACCCGCCGAACGTCTGGACGACTCCTCGGACCTCCAGCGTCAGGGGGTCGACCCGCTCCGCGGTCCTGACGGCGGCGGGGGCCGCATCGTCGGACGGTGACGGGGGGCGAAGCCTGAGGCGCAGGTGGTGCCACGTCTCGACGAGCTTGTCGACGATCCCGTGCTGGCTGACCACCAGGGTCACGATGAGGAGGAGCCCGGTGATGAGCGGGAGGTAGCGCACCCAGCTGTCGGCGTCGCCAGAGGCGGCCGAGCTCGTGTCGAAGAACAGCTCCCCCACGCCGCCCGGAGCGAGAAACGAGCCGACCAGCGGGCCCAGCACGAAGCCGGCCCCTCCGATGACGGTCACGATCAGCACGCTGATCGATGCGCCGGACTCGAACAGCTCCTGGAACTGGATGGTCGGGTACGAGAATCCGAACAGGACGCCGCCCAGCCCTGCGATCCCGGCGGACACGACGAACGCGTAGAGCTTCGTGGCGAAGACGCTCACCCCGACCGCTGCCGCGGCGCGCTCGTTCGTGCGCACGGCGAGCAGACGTCGACCGGTGCGGCTGCGCCGCAGGTTCGCGACGACCAGCGCCGATACGAAGAAGCCAGCCGCCACGAGGAGGAAGTAGTTGTCCTTGTGCTCGATCGGCTCGACCTCGAACCCGAGGAAGGTGGGTGAGTCGATCCGGGTCTGGAACTCGCCACCCGTGTAGCTGCTGTTGCTGAAGAGGATCTGGTGCAGCGCGAAGCCCAGCCCGAACGTCACGACCGCGAGGTTGACGCCTCGAGTCCGCAGCGCCGGCAGGCCGAAGACCAGGCCGACGACCATCGCGCAGCCGACGCCGGCGCCCAGCGCGAGCTCGAACGGCCATTCCTCGGCATCAGCCAGACGACCGGCCGCGAAGGCGCCGACGCCCGCCAGTCCGAACTGGGCGATCGACAGCTGACCGGCGTAGCCCGTGAGCACCACCGTCGAGAGGCCGACGATCGCGAAGCACAGCGAGATCACCAGCGGCGCGAACCACGATGCCGGTGCCCACAGGTACACCGACGCGGTCGGGACCAGGAAGGCCGGCACGGCGATCCACGGCACGACCCGCCCCGTCCCGACCCGGGGCAGCCGGTCCAGCACCGAACCGCGGACCGGCAGGCCCCGTCCGCGGACGACGAGCACCAGGATGATGACGAGGAAGGGGACGGCGTCCGGGACGCCCGTCTGGTCCACGTAGTTGGTGGTGAGCGCCTGGGCCACCCCGAGCCCGACTCCCCCGAGGAGCACCACGGGGAACGATCGGAACTGCGCCAGCAGAGCGGTGGCGAGAGCGCCGATGATGAGGACGCTCATCTGAGGCACCGACATGAACCCGGTCGACGTCGACGGGAAGAGCGCGCCCGCCGCGCCGGCGAGCGCGCCGCCGGCCAGCCACGTGACGGTCGACAGCAGCTGAGGCGACCAGCCGAGCGCCGACGCTGCCTGCGCGTTCTCAGCAGCGGCGCTCACGGCGTAGCCGACCCGGGTGCGCGCACTGAGCAGCATCAGGAGACCCGTCATGACGACGGCGACCGCGAGAAGCACCAGGTTCTGCTGCGCGACCACGATCTCTGACGTGATCTGGACCGGTTCCGAGACCAACGGCAGCGGGACGACGAACTGCGTCGAGCCGTAGCGGAGCAGGATGATCTCGCTGACGACGGTCAGCACGCCGAGGGTCGCGATCACCCGCGCCAGCGGGCTGGCGCGCCGAAGCGGCCGCATCACCAGGACCTGGACGATCACGGCCAGCGCAGCCGTGGCGAGGACCGCCGACCCGATCGCCGGCCCCGGCTGCAGGTCATGGTTCAGCTGGAGGTCCATCGAGACGTAGGCCCCGGCCATCGCGAGAGCGCCATGGGCGAGGTTGACGACGCCCGACCCTCGGTAGATGACGACCAGTCCGAGGCCGAGCAGGGCGTAGATCGAGCCGGCACCAAGACCGATCAAGGCGAAATTGACGGCGTCCATCAGGCCTCCACGGCCAGGTAGTGACGGGCGATCGCGTCGGCATCCGCTGCGAGCTCGGACCCGGTGCCCGACATCGCCACCCGGCCGCGGCGCAGGACGTAGCCCTTGTCGGCGATCGACAGCGCGTCGCGCACGTGCTGCTCGACGAGGACGACAGCCGCACCGCGATCCGCCGCCTCCCGGAGCGCGCCGAGCAGCCGCCGTACGACGATCGGCGCGAGCCCCAACGAGAGCTCGTCCGCGAGGACGAGTCTCGGATCGGTCGCGAGGATCCTCCCCAGCGCCAGCATCTGCTGCTGGCCACCTGACAGGAGACCTGCCCGCTTGCGGAGGTGCGGCTCCAGCTCGGGGAACAGCTCGACGGCGCGGTGCGGTTCGCCACGCCCGAGCCTGAGGTTCTCCCAACCGGTCAGGTCCATGAACACACAGCGACCCTCGGTCAGGAACCCGAGCCCGGCGCGGGCCCGGCGATCCAGCCGGCTCCGGGGCGAGCAACCCAGCACCTCGACGGTCCCGCGCATCGGGCGAAGCTCGCCGGCGACGGTCAACAGCGTGGTGCTCTTGCCGGCGCCGTTGGCGCCGAGCAGAACGGCGATCTCTCCGGGCCGGACCGTCAGGTCGACGTCATGGATGGCGGGCGTGCTCCCGTAGCCCGCCGTCAGCTGCTGCGCGGCCAGCACTGGCGTGGCGGTGTCAACCACTCGAATCCCTCCCTCGCATTCTCTGCGGTGGTCCGCGCGTTCCGCGGACCACCGCAGTCCCCCCGGTCCGGTCAGCTCGTGAAGAGCGGCGTCAGGTCCTCGAAGTCGCTGACGCTGCCGATCTCGGTCCCGTCCGCCTTGACGAACTGGAGCTCCGTGTTGAAGACCCGCTCGAGACCCGGAACCGGGAAAGGGGTCGTGAAGTCGATGGGAGCGGTGAGTCCGCCGGCCGTGACCTCGCTCGCGCCGTCGAGCGCCCTCAGCACGGACGTCGCGGTCGGGTCCTCGTCGGAGCCGATGACCTCCACCAGGACCTGGTACGCAGCCCACGTGTTCTGCACGTACGGGTAGCTCCAGTCGATCTCGCTGGACGCCTCCTTCGCCTCGTCCCAGGCGTCGTCGGTCGCCGGCACGAAGTTGACCGCGGACACCGCGCCATCCATCGCGCCGTTCGACTGCTCCAGCACCTGCTGGTTGAGCGCACCCTGGACGGCGTAGTAGCGCGTGTTCTCCCCCTGAGCTGCGCCTGCCGCGGCGAGGGCTGCGATCTGGTCGTTCGGCAGACCCACGATCGCGCAATCGGCCTCACCGGCGGACTTGGCGACCGCGCTGAAGTTGGTCGTCGTCGTCGGCACCTTGATGTGGCGGGCATCCTCGCCACCGGCCGACGCGATGCCGAGGTTGATCAGGTCGACCGCCTTGAGCGCGGTCGGAACGTCGTAGAGCACCATCGACGTGCTCTCACACCCGTCCTCCACCGTGCGGGCGCCGATCGCCGCGAAGCCCGGCGCACCGGAGACCAACGGGAAGGAGATCCCACTCGAGAGCTCCTCGGCCGAGAACGCCGTCGGACCCACCCACGGGATGCCCGCCTGCTGGAGGATCGGCACGATCGACGTGCCGTTCGTCGTGAAGCCCCCGACGACGGCAACCACACCCTCGTCGACAGCCTGTCGAGCACACTCCGAGGCGGTGTTCGGGTCGTTCCCGTCATTGCACGCGATGAGCTCGAGCTTGTGCCCGTTGACACCGCCAGCGTTGTTGATGGTAATCGTCGCCGCCTCGGCCGCGGTGACGATCTCGGGCGTGTTGATCGCCTCCGTGTCCACCGGCGCGATCGTCATCACCTTGATCGGGTCACCGCTGAAGGTGACGTCCTTGTCCTCCTTGACGGTCGTGCCCTCGTCGTCACCCCCGTTCGCACAGGCGGTCAGGACCAGGCACACGGACGCCGCCGCAACGGCAGGCACCTTCATGAATCGGGTTCGCATAGCTCTCTGTGACTCCCTTTCCCGTGCTCTCGGGCACGGTCTCCCGTTGTCGGTGACCGCCTGTGACCCGAGTCACTACGGACGGAGGGAGCCTATAACCATTAGGTTTATCGCGCAATCGAACGGCTTAAGTTTTTCGAACTGGGGCCGACGCCGCGCCGAGACACTCACAGGGGCGAGTGGCAGGGGACGACGCGTCCACGCGAATGCCGCGAACCTAAACAGAAGCGGTTTAACATGGAGGCGGCGGCGCGCAGACGCGCGGGCCACTACCCCGAGAGCACCCTCGGTGCTGGGCCAGGAGGGCATCAGGTGGCACGACCGAGTCAACCGCTGATCAGCAGGACCGCGACCGTGGAAGCCGCCCTGGTGATCATCGACAGCGAGGGGCTGGAGGCGTTGAGCCTTCCCCGCCTCGCCCGCGAGCTCAACGTCAAGGCGCCGTCGCTCTACCACCACTTCACCGACAAGAACGAGATCCTGTCAGCGGTCGCGTCCAGGATCATCAGCAAGACCACGCTCCCCCGGCCGTCGCCCACCGACGACTGGGCCGAGTGGTTTACCCAGCTCGCCTTGAACACCCGCGTCGCGGTCCTGCGTCACCGCAATGCCGCACCCATCCTGCTGCAGCACCTGCCGCGCGAGGTGACCACCGACCTGTACGAGCGGGCAGCGTCGTACCTCGCGAAGTGCGGCGTCCCAGTGGAGCTGCACATGCAGATCCTCGACGGTCTGGAGAAGCTGGCACTGGGCTCGGCGATAGCCGAAGCGACCCACCCGCGCCCGAAGAACCGGATCGGCTTCGAGCACGTCGACCCCGAGGCACACCCGACCCTGTCCGCGGCCGTCAAGGCCAACAAGCTGACGCCGCGTCAGATCTTCGAGCACACGGTGCGGTGCTACCTGCTCGGCATGGCGCACTTCGGGCAGCTCGACCACGAGGACATCGCCTGACGAAGGCTTGGCGGATCACGGCGTTCCAGATTAATCTAAGAACAATAGGTTAATCGATGATCGGAGCGCCATGGAAAGCGACCTGTTCGAGGCAGACCACGACGCCTACGGCGATGTCGTCCGCGAGTTCGTCGATCGGCACGTCGTGCCCCATCAGGAACGATGGGCCGAGCAGCGCCTGATCGACCGGGACGTCTGGCTCGCAGCCGGAAAGCAGGGCCTCCTCGGCCTCGCCGTGCCGGAGGAGCACGGAGGGGCGGGTGAGACCGATTACCGGTTCCGCGCCCGGCTCCAGTTCGAGATCGCCCGCGTCGGAGCGTCGTCCCTCCAGTCCGGGTTCTCCACCAACGACGACATCGTCCTGAACTACCTGTTGCGGCACGCCGATGCCGAGCAGGCCAAGCGCTGGCTGCCGGGATTCGTGACGGGCGAGACCATCGGAGCGATCGCCATGACCGAACCGGGAGCAGGAAGCGACCTCCGCGGCATCGGGGCGACCGCGTCGCCGGCGGCCGGTGGTTGGCGGCTCAACGGCTCCAAGACGTTCATCACGAGCGGGATCCTCGCCGACCTGGTGATCGTCTTCGCCAAGACCGCCGAGACCTTCAGCCTCTTCGTCGTCGAACGCGACGCCCCCGGCTTCACCCGGGGCCGCAAGCTCGACAAGGTCGGGCTGCACGCCCAGGACACAGCTGAGCTCTTCTTCGAGGACGTGTTCGTGCCCGAAGAGAACGTCCTCGGCGAGATCGGGCAGGGCCTTGCCTACCTCAAGGAGAGCCTCCCGCTCGAGCGGCTGGGCATCGCCATCGCGGGACAGGCTTCTGCTGAGGCGGTGCTCGGCTGGACCATCGACTACGTCAAGGAGCGGCGGGCCTTCGGACGCCGGGTGGCGGACTTCCAGCAGCCCGCGCACCAGCTGGCGCACCTGCGCACCGCGGTCGAGGTCTCCCGGGCGTACGTCGACCGGTGCGTGCGGGAGTACAACTCGGGGACTCTCACCGCGGTCGACGCCGCGAAAGCGAAGGCGTGGGCCACCCAGCTCCAGCACGACGTCATCGACGCCGGTGTCCAGCTGCATGGGGGCTACGGCTACATGATCGAGTACCCCGTCGCCCGCGCCTTCCTCGACGCCCGGGTGCAGCGCATCTACGGCGGCACCAACGAGATCATGATGGAGATCGTCCAGCGGGACCTGTTGCGCTGAGCATCTCCCGGCCGTCGGCCGGACCGCTCGGTCCGGCCGGCGGCCGCGATGTCACGCTCCCCGCGCGCGGTAGATCGACTTCGTCACGAGATACGGCGACAGCCCCTCGGATCCCAGCTCACGGCCGATCCCCGAGTTCTTCACGCCGCCGAACGGCGCATTGATGTGCAGCTCGTAGTGGTTGATCCCGACCGTCCCCGTCTCGACCCTGGTCGCGAGACGCAGCGCACGGTCCACATCGCGGCTCCACACGACCCCGCCGAGGCCGTAGTCGGAGTCGTTCGCCAAGTCGACTGCATGGTCCTCGTCGTCGTAGGGGATCACGCACAGCACCGGACCGAAGATCTCTTCCTGGGCGATCGCGGATCGGTTGTCGACGTCCGCGAACACCGTCGGGTCCACGAACCAGCCGGGACGGTCGGGCGCGCTCCCGCCGACGGTCACCAACGCCTGCTGGCGACCGGCGGCGACGAGCTCCAGCACGCGGCGCTGTTGGGTCTCGGACACGAGCGGACCGACCTGTGTCTGCGGATCGAGGGGATCCCCGACCACGAGCTCTGCGACAGTCGACGTGACAGCGTCGACGACCTCGTGGTACCTGGTTCGAGGGGCGAGGATACGGGTCGCGGCGTGACAGGTCTGGCCGTTGTTGGGGAGCGAGATCTCCAACAGCTTGGCGGCGAAGAGATCGATGTCCGCGTCCTCGCACACGAGCGACACCGACTTGCCTCCGAGCTCGAGGGTCACCGGTCGCAGTAGTCGCCCGGCCGTCTCGCCGATCACCTTGCCGGCTGCGGTCGATCCGGTGAACGCGACCTTGTCGACGCCGGGGTGGTTGACCAGGTGGGACCCCGCCTCGCGCCCACCGGCGAGCACGTTGACGACGCCCGGCGGGAGGCCGGCGGCATCGGCCGCGTCCGCGATCACGTAGCCGTCCAGCGCGGTCTCGGGCGGCGGCTTCAGGACGACCGTGCAGCCCGCGGCGAGAGCGGGCGCCAGCTTCATGATCGCGAGCGGCTGGGGGTAGTTCCACGGCGTCACGGCGGCCACGACTCCCACCGGCCTCCGGACCACGACAGTGTCACCGCCGGTCGGGCTCGGTCGGACGTCGTCGGCGTCGAGCGCGGCCGCTTCGGCTGCGTAGTAGCCGGTGATCAACGCCGGAGCGAGCCCGTTCACGATCCCCGAGAGCGCGATCGGCATCCCGTTCTCCCGGCTGACCAGGGCCGCGGTCGCCCGAGAGCGCTTCTTGAGCTCTCCCGCGAACGCCATCACCAGCTCTCCACGCTCGGCGCCCGAGAGTGACGCCCACGGGCCGACGAGCGCCCGGCGTGCGGCGGCGACCGCCTGGTCGACGTCGTCGGTCCCGGCCAGCGCGGCGGAACCGAACTGCGCACCGGTCGCGGCCTCGATCATCGGGACGACCGCGCCCTTGAGGGGCGCGTGCCAGCCTCCGTCGAGGTAGAGATGCGGGCGCTCGGTCGTGTGTTCCACGGGTTTCTCCTTCGTCATCAGGGCGTCACAAGGTGGACGTGGAGCCGAGCATCACGGAGCTCACGAGGGGGGCCATCGGCCCTCCGATGAACAGGGAGGTCTCGGCACGGGCGCCGACCTGGTTGGTCGAGGTGCCGCGGACCTGCCGGACGGCCTCCACGGCGAGGTTGAGTCCGTTGATGAAGGCGTCGGCGATGTTGCCCCCGCTCGTGTTGACCGGCAGCCCTCCCTGCGGAGCGCTGAGGTTGTCGACCGTCATCACGTCGCCGGCGCCAGGCCCGGGCGGGCAGAGTCCGTGGTCGATGAGTGATGCGACAGCGGGGCCGCTGAAGTTCTCGTAGACCTGGACGACGTCGACCTCTGACGGCTTCATCGACGCAGCCGCGAAGAGCCGCGACGCGACACCCTCGCCCGTCGCCGATGGCGCGAACCCAGCAGAGGTGTACGCGTCGTCGTTCTCATGAAGCGACGCATAGCCGCCCGGGGCACCCTGCGTTGCCGCCAGCACGTACGCCGGCTCCACGTCGAGCGTCGCAGCACGCTCCGCACTGGTCACGATCAGCGCGACCGCGCCGTCGTTCTCGCGGGAGCAGTCGAACAGGTGGAAGGGCTCGACGATGAGACGAGACTCGTCGTAGGTCTGCGCGGTGAGCGGCCGGCCGTGACCGGCTGCGGCGGGGTTCGACTGGGCGTGGAGGTAGGAGGCGAGCACGAGGCTGCGCATCGCACTGCGGGGCACGCCGTCGCGCTCCAGCAGGCGCTGGGTGCGCAGGGCACAAACCTGAGCCGGCGCCGCCACTCCGTGGGCGAGGTAGTGGTTGTCGAAGTAGTACTTGGCATAGCCGAGGCGTCCCGAGTCTGCCTGCGCCATGCCGCGGACGACAGCGACGCAGTCGGCCATGCCCGTCGCCACGGCGGCAACGGCGGCGCCGATCGCCGCCGCGGCACCGCCCCCGCCGCCGCCCCAGACCATGCTCGACCACCGCAGCTCGCGGACACCGAGGTCGGCTGCGAGCCCCGGTCCGGTCAGGTCTCCCCCGGCGTAGGAGGCGAAGCCATCGACTTCCCGCGGCGAGATCCCGGCGTCGCGGCAGGCCGCGAGCACCGTTTCGAGAACCATCACGCGCTCGCCGGCGGGGGCCGTGCCCCGCGGATAGCGCTGCTCGGCGATACCGACGACGGCCGTCGCTCCCCGGATGCTCATGCTGCGACTGCCCACCGGAGGAGCGGCCACGCGGCGTTGCCCGGCTGGACGAACGTCCCCACGACCCGATCGCCGACGGCGACCTCGTCCGTCCCGGGGACGAGCCCGAGCAGCCGGACCGGAGCGTCGTCGAGCGCCACCAGCGCCGTGACGTACGGCGGCGCGACGTCCAGCTCGCTCATGAACCCCCGGTGCGTCCGGATCCAGGTGTGGACGATCCCCCTCGGTCGCACCTCGGCCCACGCGGTGTCGAACGACCAACACTCCGCGCAGAGGACCTGGCTCGGTGCTCGCCACGTGGCGCAGGCGGCGCAGCGCGGGAGCAGGACCTTCCGGTCGCGCAAGCCGTCCCAGAACTGGTGATCCGTCCCGTCCGGCGCGGGGCCGCACGGGTACGACTCGGCCGCCGTCGTGGTCATACGACGAAGTTCTCGAGCGCGTCGGCCTTCCACGCCGTGCCGTCATGCGACCAGCTCGACCGGAGCCCGATCCGGCCGCTGGCCACGGTGTAGACGCACTCACCCGTGCCCCTGCCCTCCACCACGCGCACGGATCGGATCTCCGCTGCGAGCACGTCCCCGCGGGGGACCTTCACCCCCTCGAAGACCGCCGGGACCGAGCCGGGCGCCATGTCGGCGATCACCCCGGACAAGTCGCCTGCCTGCACGAGGCCGACGTGACGGGCGTAGGTCTCCTCGAAGGAGGTCTGATCTGGTGAGGTCATGCTGGCGATTCTAATGTCATTAGTTTAAAAGGAGCAACCATCACACAAGACGGAACACTGCATCTCCCACCCTCGCGGCCGCGCCCTCGTCGTCGTGCTCCTGCAGCCGGTGCACCAGTTCGGCATCCTCGGAGCGGGCCAGCGTGCGTGCTCCGTCCGGCGTGCGCAACGCGGCCATCACCTGGTCTGCGCAACCGTCCCGGTCGAACCGGACAGTCCAGCTCTCGAGAGTCGCCGGTCCGTCGTACCCGGCGGCGACCTCCACCCGCTGGTCGCTCCCGACGGGGGGCGGAGCCACCACCCGGCGGAAACCGGCACCCGGGCTCGGGGCGTACACCCCCAGGGAGTGCTTCGTGAGATAGCCGCTGTTCGCCGTGACCAGACCTGGCTGCTGGGCTTCGCGGACGGCGTTCAGCATCGTGGCGATGGCGTGGGTGCTGTAGTTGTTCCACGGCCCGCCGGCGAAGGTGAGCCCGCCTGTGACCGTCAGCGGACGACCGGGATCGTGCAGCGGCAGGCCGAGCTCACGTGCGGCGATCTCGACCGCCGACGGGAAGCACGAGTACAGGTCGACCGGCCCCACCTCGTCGATCTCGAGGCCAGCGGCGCCGAGGACGGCCGCACCGGCGGCCCGGATCGCGGGCGATCCGTCGAGACGGGGGCGGGCGGCGATCTGGTCCGTGTCCGCGGCCTCCGCGCCCGACCGGAGGTAGACCCAGCGATCCTCGGGCACTCCGGCACGGCGAGCAGCCTCGACGGAGCAGACGATCACGGCGGCGCCCTGTTCGACCGCGTTGTTGGACACCATCAGCTTCGTGTACGGCCAGCTGACCATGCGGTTGGAGGGCGAGGGGGTCTCGATCTCCTCCGCCGACACGGCATCGGTGATCCAGGCTGCCGGATTGGTCGCGGCGACCTGGCTGAACCGCGACCACAGCTCCGAGATCAGCCGGCGGTGCTCCTTGGTCGACCGGCCCTCGGCGATGCGCACGGCTTGCTCGAACAGCGGGTAGACGAACGCCGGGCGGTCGAGTCCGGCCGCCACTTCCAGCTCGTCGCGCATCGCCACCTCGGGCCGGAGCTCGGGTTCGAGAGTGCCGTCGCCCTGGCGGGTCCACGCGGGCCTCTCCCCCGCCTTCTTGAGGCTCATCCGGGTGCGCCACGCCTCGCCGCCGCCCACGACCACGACGTCACACCTGCCCGCTGCGATGTCGACAGCGGCGTCGTTGACCAGTGCCTGCGGGTGACTGCCGCCCGCTCCCGTGTAAACGGTGTGCCGGACCGAGGAGCCCAGCCGTTCGCCGACGAGGAGCCCCGGATTGCGGTAGCGCCACGACAGCATCCCGACGATGCGAACGGAGTCGACCCGCTCGACGAGGCTGGGCGCCCCAGCGTCGTCCGCTGCCCGCCGGACCGCCTCCACGATCAGGTCGACGGGCTCGAGCGGATCGGCGCGCCGGTTGAGCTGTCCGCCGCCGACGACGACCGGAGTGCGAGGATCCATCATTCGCCCACCCGTGCCGCGGCGAGCAGACCGGAGACCTCGACCAGCTTGACCCGCGGTCGGCGCTGTTCCTTGCCGAGGCGGCGCTCGGCCTGGTCGATCTGGCGCCATCCGCCGAGGTCGATGTGGTCGGGAAGCAGGGCCTCCACGTCGGCGGTGTCCTTGGTCGGGTCCGGCAATCGCCCCTCGACCCAGTCGTCGAACAGCGACGCGACGGTCTCGCGGGCGCACCGCTTGTTCGTGCCGATCACCCCGCTCGGTCCTCGCTTGATCCATCCGGCGACGTAGACACCCGGGACGGGCTCACCCGTGCCGGACGCCATGACTCGTCCCGCGAGATTCGGGATCACCCCGCGTGCGTCGTCGAACGGAAGTCCCTCCAGCGGCTGGCCGCGGTAGCCGACCGCGCGGAGGACCAGGCCGCAGGCGAGCTCCTCGGCGTCACCGGTGGGCTCGGCGACGACGGTGCCGTCGCGCTCGACGAGGCGGTTCAGGCCCAGCCGGACGCCCTCGACCCAGCCGTCCCCGACGATCTCCGTCGGAGACGCGAGGAACCGCAACACGATCCTGCGATCGGCATTCGGCGTCGCGGTGCCCAGCTCCTCGAGGAGCCGCACCTTGTACCAGGGCATCGACGATGCCGGATCGCCGATCCTCGCCAACGTCGCCTTGTCGATCGCCAGCTCTCCCGGGCGCGCGACGATGTCGACGCCGGGAGTGTCCGCGAGCCCGAGGAGCTCGGGGACCGAGAACGCCGCTTCCGTGGGGCCTCGTCGGCCGACCACGACGACCTCGCGGATCCGGCTCTCCCGCAGCTGCGCGAGGGCGTGGTCGGCGATGTCGGTGCGCGCGAGGCTCTCGGGGTCGCTCGTCAGGATCCGGGCGACGTCGAGCGCGACGTTGCCGTTGCCGATGACGACAGCACGCTCCGAGGAGAAGTCGAAGGTCCTGTTGGCGAAGTCGGGGTGCCCGTTGTACCAGGCGACCAGCTCGGTCGCCGAGTGGCTGCCGGGCAGGTCCTCTCCTGGTACGCCGAGCTGCCGGTCGCCCATGGCCCCGGCGGCCACGATCACCGCGTGATAGCGCTCCTGGAGGTCCGGGAGCGACACGCCCACGCCGACCTCGGAGTTGAGGAAAAGCCGGAAGCCGTTGCGCTTCATGGTGCGCGCGAAGGAATTGGCAGCACCCTTGGTGTCCTGGTGGTCGGGCGCGACGCCGAAGCGGACCAACCCGCCCGGCGTCGGTAGCCGCTCGAACATGTCGACCTCGGCGTCCAAGCCGCGCTGGCTCAGGATCTCCTCCGCGGCGTAGCACGCAGCCGGCCCCGACCCGATGACGGCCACCCGCAGCGGTGTCCCGGCGACACCGCTCCAGTCACGGCGTGCCGCCGGCTGGGCCTCGTGCACGTAGTCCGCTCGCTCGGGAGAGGCGAAGTAGCGCGCGTTGATCTCCTCGTAGCGGGCGAACTCGGGCGTGAGGTCATAGTCGGCGACGATCGCTGAGACCGGGCACACGTCGACGCACGCCTGGCAGTCGATGCAGCCGTCGGGATCGATGTACAGCATCTCGGCCGTGCCGTAGTCGGGTTCGTCGGGCGTCGGGTGGATGCAGTTCACCGGACAGACCGGGACACAGGCCGCGTCGTTGCAGCATGCCCTCGTGATCACGTGGGTCATGGGCTGGTCTCCTCGCTCTCGTCCCTGAGGATGTCGCTGGGCAGGGACTCGGGGTCGTCCGGGCGGTAGGCATCGGCGTACTCGACGTCGGCGTCCGCAAGCGCCTCGCGGAGGAACGACCGCCAGACCTCGAGCTGCGCCTCGGTGGTGAGCGACTCGAGCAGTGTCTGCTTGACCTCGGCGAAGGCGAGCGGCTCCCCGGGGATGATCTTGCGGACCAGGCCGACGTTCCAGCCGAACTGCGACTCGACCGGACCGAAGACCGCACCGTCGTCCGCGGCGAACGCGGCCTCGCCATAGGCCGGGTCGAGCTCGTCGAGGGAGTGCAGTCCGAGGTCACCCCCGGACTCCCGCGTCGCCGGGTCGAGGGAGACCGAGCGCGCGAGCGCCGTGAACGAACGGCCATCCGCCACCTCGTCGGCGATGTCTTGGGCCGCCTCCTCGGTCTCGACGACGATGTTGGACAGAAGCCGCCGCTCGGGGGCACGCATCTCGTCGCGCCGCTCCTCGAACTCGGCCCGGGCATCCGCCTCGGTGGCCGGGTCGACGTCCGCGACGACGTCTTCGAAAAGTCGCTGGTTCAGCAGGGTGCGGGTGATCTCGTCGACGATGACGTCCTCGGTGAGCCCCGCGCGGTCCAGGTACGCGGCGAAGGCCTGGCGGTCCCCGCCGAGCTGCTCGGAGACGACCTTGGCCAACTCCGACTCGGCCCGCTTCCTGGGCACGACGATCCCACGTTCCTCCGCCTCGCCCTCGATGACCAGGCTCACCGCGAGCGACTGAGCCGCATCTCTCCGGAACTCGTCGAGCGCTTCTTCCTCGGTCGGCGGCACGACGCCGTAGAGCGCCTCCAGGCTCTCGATCCGCTTTTCGAGGTCGTCGACCTCGATGACGTCGTCACCGATCCGCATGACCGCGTCGGCCGGCAGCGGGTCGTCGGTCCAGGGCGTGTCGATGTCGGACCACGAGGCGGTCGCCAGCAAGGCGACAGAGGCGATCGCGACGGCACCCGACAGCCCGAGGGAGGCCCAGCGGGTCCGTCCCTCGGGGACCACTTTGCCCACGTCGAGACGTCGGCCGATCTGTGTCAGCCGTTCCCTCATCACACCGGCTCCTTCACGCGTAGAACTTCCAGGGGGGCGGACTCCGTCGCGGCCGGCAGTGCCGTGCGGATCCCGCTGGTGACGATCAGTGCCGCGACGTAGGACGAAGCGACGCCGGCGGCGAGAACGACGCCGAACGACCGCAGCACGGCGAGCTCCGAGAACGCGAGGCACGAGTAGCCGATCGTGCCGGCCACTGCCGCAACGGTCACGCTCCGTCGCAGCGACGGGCGGCCCTCCCGTTCGGCCGAGTCGAGCATCACGGAGAACTCGCAAGCCGTGACGGTGATCAGTGCCCCGACCGCGATCGTCAACGGGCTGAGCTCCGCGCCTGCCACTGCCAGTCCGAGGAACACCCAGCCGGATGCCACGAGGGTCACGGCCACCACCATCAGTGCCAACCGCACCGACCGCAGGCCGACGCCGACCAGGAGAGCGGCGGCCAGCAGGGCGGTCAGGCCGATCACCCACGGCCCCGAGGATGCCTCGTCCAGACCGCTGGCAGCGACGACGGGCAGACCGACGACCTCGACCTCGTAGCCGTCGGGGGCTGGGGGCAGCTCCTCGCGGAGCGTGTCGAGCAGGTCGGCCTGTTCGTCGAGGTCGTCGAGCCGGATCCCGAAGGTCGACGTGGCAGCGGTGCCGTCGCCGTTGACCACAGCACCCAGCAGGTACGGCGGTAGCAGGCTCGCCCCGGCCTGCAGCTGGTCGCCGGTCGCGGTCGGCCCCACGAAGTCGAGGAGACCGCCCAACGTCAGGAGCGGCTGGAGCGACTCGCCGTGCTCCTCGACCGTCGCCGCCTCGACCTCGCGCGCCCAGCCGACGACCTCGGGATCGAGGACGTTCGGGCCACGGACGACGACGCTCACCTCACCCGAGTAGCCGAGCGTCTCCTCCGCGGTGTCGACGTCGGCGAGCTCGGGGAGCCCGGCGGCGAGGCGCTCGGGACTCGACTCGACGCTGAGCCCCGGGAGCATCGCCCAGCCCGCGACGGCCGTCGCCGCGGCCAGCACAAGGGTTCCGCGGGCGACCCCTCGACCCGGGCCGGGCCGGCGCTCGGCAGGCACCGCGGCCGGTTCGATGTCCGGGAGGAACCGGCCGAGCGCGAGCGCCCAGCAGGCGGTGACCAGGACCGCGACTGCCAGCGCCAGACCGAACTCGCCGACGAACGGGAGCGGGGAGACCATGAGGGTCGCGAACGCGACGGCCGCCCCGGCGGCCGCGACTAGGACCCGGCGGCGCTCACCCGGCTGCGAGAGGTAGAGCGGGAAGTCCGACCCGATGCCGACGACGATGGGGAGGAACGCCACGACGGCCAGGGACATCGGTCGGTCCAGCCAGCCGAAGATCCCCAAGGTCGTCGCGGCACCGAGCCCGGTCGCGACGAGGGGCCGGAGCCGATCCCGCTTCCGGCGGCTCCACGGCAGCAGCAGGAACACCACGCCGACGGCGCCGGCGGCGATGAGCCCGACCGACGTGGCCTCGTCCCGGGCCTGCTCGGACACGCCGGCGGTCAGCACCGGGACACCGGTGACGACCGGGTCCTCGATGGCGAGGTCACTGTGGTCGACCGTCGCACGGACGGCGTCGACGAGACGCGCCGTCTGCTCCTGGTCCAGACCGTCGCGAGGACGCACGAGGATGGTCGCCGACTTGGCCGTCGGTACGAGGAACCGCCACTCGGTGCGGGGCTCGCCGTCCTCTCCGAACAGGACGCTCGACACGAAGGCACGGTTGGAGAGCGACGGCAGGCCCATCGGCATCGCCTGCGTGAGCAGCGCGGCGTACCGCTCGTCGAACTCCGCCAGCGCCCCGTCCACGAGTGCCTCGGTCTGCGCGGCGGTCAGGCCACGGCCGGCCGCCTCTGCCTCGGCGGCGTTCTCGATCGCGTCCCGCCGACCGCTGACCTGGGCCAGCACGTTGCGCATGGAACGTGCCGTCTGGTTCAGCACCGTGCCCGGCCCGTAGACCACCGCGACGTCGTCGAGGCCCGCCAACCTGCCCTCGAGCCCGACCAGCTGCGGCAGCTGCTCCTCGTCGATGAGGAGCCCGTCACGGGAGGTGCCCTCCAGCAGGACGACGATCGGGTCGGCCCCGTAGTCCTGGTCCCGCGCCGTCAGGTCGTCGTACGAGTCGTCTCCGCGGGGCACGAACGACTCGATGCTGGTGTCGATCCGCACCCGCAGCAGGCCGACGACCACCGCGGCCAGGACTCCTGCGAGGAGCAGGAGGGCGACCAGTCGTCGGGCTCGCGGAGTTGACGCGCTCACGCGATCACGGGTCCTGTGTCACGCGCGGGTAGGTCCCTCGGTAAGGGTGCGGGTTGAGTGCCCCGCCCGCGTCCGGGTACGGGTTCACCCAGTGCAGGGGGTTGAGCGCCGTCAGGTCGAGCGGGTTGTTGCGGATGCTGTACTCGTTGAAGATCGGCGCGAGGCTCACCGGCTGGACGCCGTTCTCGATCGGGCGGTCGAACGATGCCCCGAAGTTCCCGAAGAACGATCCGAGATCCAGGGTCCAGGGCTCCATGTAGGCCACCATCGGGCTCACGTCGGACATGAGCTGGTCCAGCTCGGGCGAGATGGCACTCAACCCGTCCGCGAGGTCCGGCACGTGGACCAGCGTCTTCTGGGCCCGTCCGAACGACGAGTTCATGTACGGCAGCAGCGCGCGGAGGTCGCGGGCGACCGACGGGAGATCCACCAGTGCGGCGCTCAGGTCTGGTGCTGCCTGGGCGAGGTCCCGTGCGACCGGGTCGAGGTCCTCGCCCAGACCGTCGAGGGTCTGGGTCGCCGACTCTGCGGCATGGAGCAGGGCGGGCAGCCGTCGAACTGTGGTCGCAAGGTCGTCCTCCTGGCCACCGGTGACCTCGGTGATCGTCTGCGCGTTTTCCACCAGCAGTCCGATCCGGTCCCGGCCGGTGTTCAGGGCGGCCAGGATGGTATTGGCGTCGTTCACGAGCGCCCGCAGCGCCGCGTCCTGCTTGCGGAGCGCGCTCAACGCCGTGTGGCCGTCACGGCCGATGTAGCCGACGCCCTCGAGGAGCTGGTCGATCTCGGGAGCCCGGCCGCGCGTCGATCCGCCGACGCTGCGGAGGAACTGGCTCAGGGACTCACGGGTCTCCCGGTCGAAGGTGCCGACCACCTCATCGATGTCGACGGCCGGGATCACGCTGTCCCCGGTCAGGACCGTCCCCTCGGGGATCTCCTCACCGTCTCCGTCACGGATGTCGACGAAGGACTGCCCGATGACGGACTTGAGCCCGACCCGGACGGTGACACCTTCGTGCAGCGGAGCGACCTCCTCGTTCAGCTGGAGCACGACCTCCGCCTTCTCCCCGTCGACCTCTTGGGAGACGACGGTGCCGACCTTGACGCCGGCGACCCGCACCTCACCCGCGGGCTGGAGGTTCTTGATGTCGTCGGTCTGGAAGCTGACCCGGTAGCCGTCGGACTGGAACGGCAGGCGCCCTCCAGCGCGGGTGAACAGGTAGGCGAAGCCGATCAGGCACACGAGGACGACCGCGAGGACGACGACAAGTGGCTTCTTGCTGCCGACAGTTGTCATGGGTTCCATTGGTCAGTTCACCCCCGGGATTCCCTCGTCCTGAAGCCCACCAGCGGGGTTCGTCAGGTCGAGGTTCACGTTTGCGCGGCCCATGCCGCCGTTGGCGTCGAAGAGGCTGAACGCAGAGGACGTCTGGTAGACGAACGCGGCCAGATCCTCCATCCAGGGCACGATCCGCTTGGTCGCCGACGGCAGATAGCTGAGCGACGGCTGGAGCTCGGTGAGGGTGGCGCGGGTGTCGATCACGAGCGGCCGCGCGTCGCGGAGCAGCGGCTCCGCCTTCGCGATGACCGGTTTGGCGCCGCGCACGAACTGCCGGATCGCGGCGACCGTGCCCGTGAGGTCCTCGACCGCGTCCGGGAGCTCACCCGACGCGTCGCTCAAGCTGTCGAGCGTCGGGTTCAATACTGCGGTGAGCTGCTTCAGGCTCCGCATGGAGCCTCCGAGCTGGTCGGTGAAACCGGGGAGCTCCTCGAGCGTGGCGGCCAGGTCGCGGTCGCGCGCTGCGATCGCGCCCAATGTCTCGTAGGTGGCCTGGGTCAACGTCGCGATGCGCTCGCTGTCCTTCCCGGTCGCACCGGCGATGTCTGAGAAGGCGGTCACCAGGTTGCGGAGGTTCTCCCGACGGGTCTCGAGCTCATCGAGCACGGGCCCGAAGCTCGCCATCGCCGCGCTCGTGTCCTTCAGGCTGCGTCCGAGGTTCGTCGGGTCCCCCGCCATTGCGACATCGAGCTGGGTCAGCATCGAGGTGAGCCCCTTGCGTGCAGACGTGTCGAGGTGGTCGAGGATCTCGTTGGGCTGGATGGCGCGCGCGGTCTGCGTCATCGGGAGGACCCCGCCCTCCTCCAGCGGCTCGGACGGCGGACCGCCCGGGTCGAGGGTCACGTACATGACGTTCAGCGGCGACTTGGTGCGGACCACCAGACGTGCGTTCTCGTACACCGTCTGGTCGGGATCGATGCTCATCGTGATCCGGGCGATGCCCGAGTCAGTGGGTTCGGCGTCGGTGATCCGCCCGACCTTCACCCCCGCGATCCGGACCTCCTGCAGCGACTCGGGCCGGACGGCCGGAGCCTTGTCCAGCTCGGCGGAGAAGGTGAAGTGGTCCTTCCACGGAGGACTCCAGTCCTGGTGGGAGAGGATGTAGGACCCGCACGCGGTGGCAAGGAGGATGCACATCGCGAGGGCGGCAGTGTCCCGGGCCAGGCCCGGGGTGTTCCGGATGCGCTCGTTGAGCCTCGAGAAGCGGTTCACAGGTCCCCTCCGTTCAGCTGAGGAATGAGCAGGGCAAGGGCCTCGTCGAGCGCCAGGGGCTGCAATGTCGATGTGCCAACGCCGGCCTGGAAGTTGAGCAGCGTCCCCTGGGGGTCCTGAGTCATCGAGGCCCGGTCCAGGTTGACGATCATGTACGCCAGCTCCTCGTACATCTTGTTGTCGGCCTGGATGCCGCCACCACTGCGCTCGTAGGGGCCGCCCTTCCTGCCGTGCCAGGTGTTGGCGAGGTAGTCGACGATCGGACCGTTGACCCGGTCGAGGACCGGGCCGCGAAGGTAGTTGATGTCGCGCGTCGCGACGTCAGCAGTCGGCACCAGCTCACGCACGATGACCCGCGCGTTGCGGAGCACCGATGGGAGCTTCTTCACGGTCGGGAGTGCCTCGCGCAGCGTCGGCTGCAGCTCGTCGAGGAGCGGGTCGAGCTCATCGACTGTCGGCCGCAGGTCGGTGGCGACGACGTCGAGACGGTCGAGTGTGACGTTGAGCGCGCGCAGACCCTCCTCCGTCACCTTCAGGTTGCCGGACAGGTTGTCGATCGTGGCTGCGACCTCGTCGTCACGGCCAGCCAGGGTCGCCGACACCACGTCGAGGTCGCGCAGGGTCCCGTCGACGTGGGTCCGGCGTTCGTCGAGGACGTAGGCCAGGTTCTGGAGGTCGGTCACGATCGACGCGAGGTCGTGCCCGGGACGACGTCCCTGGAGCGCCTTGAGGAAGGTGCCCGCAGGGGGGACGACCTCGGGCGCGATCCCGACGACGTCCCGCAGACCGTCGGCGCCCCCCTTGCGGAGCGCGGTCTTGGTACGTCGGACCAGGCTCTGCGTTGCCGTCCGGGCGTCCTGGGGCAAGGCTTCGAGGACGCGGTCGAGCTCGACCGGTGTGCTGGTGTTGGCGACCGGGATCGTGTCGCCGTCGTACTCACCTGCTCCACCGCGACGCAGTTCCACGCCGTACTGGCCGCCGAGGATGGTGAGCGGCGCGATCCGAGCCGACGGGTTGTCACCGAGGGCGTCGAGCGCCTCGTCGTCGACCTTCATCGACACCACCACAGTGCCCCGATCGGTCTCCTCCACTCCGGTGACGACACCGACCTGCAGTCCTGCGACCTTGACCTTGCTGATGTGCGGCACCAACCCGTAGTTCTCGGAGAACTCGGCCTCGACGGTCTCTCCCGACCGGAAGTGGTTCTTGATCTGGCTCTTGAAAGCCAGGCCGGTCATCAGCAGACCCACCACGACGAGAAAGACGAGCCCCTTCCGGGCGCCGGGAGAAAGCACCCGGAACGGTGCGGCAGCAACCGACCTCATGCCGGACAGCTGTAGGCGCGCACTCATTCGTAGCTCCGTCCGAAGGCTCCACCAGGTCCGGGGTACGGATCCACATCGGCGAGCGGGTCATTGACGCTGAGGTTGTAGAGACCAGGGAACGCGAGCATCGCGCTGAAGTAGTGCTTCGTCGGCGAGAAGTGTCCGCTCAGCATGTTGTGGTTGCCGAGCAGCTGACGTGAGTCGGGCCACCACGGCGCCATCTCGCTCAGGAAGGGGTCAGCCACCGAGATCAACCGCGGCACGCGTTCGGCGAGCACCGGCCGCAGGTCGGTGACGGCCGGCACGAGCTTCTTGACGGCTGGCTCGAGGTCGTCGGTGAACTCCTGCACCGTGACCGCGACGGGCGGTGACTCAACGAAGAAGCCACGGAGGTCGGGCATGGCCTCGACCAAGCGATCCACGCCCGGTCGCAGGCGGACCGCCGCCCTGGCCGTCGTGTTCAGCGGCCCGTTGATGGCCTTCAGCCCCGCCTGGGCCGTCCTGAGTGTGCCGGGCAGCTTCACGAACGTGTCCTGCAGCGGGCCGCCCGCGTCCACGCCCAGCCCGCGGAAGGTGCGCGAGGCGTCGTCGAGGAGTCGCGCCAACTGCTCCTCACGGCCACGGAACTGGACTGCCAGGCTCTCGGCTGTCACGAGGAGGTCGTCCACGTTGGTGCTCGGGTCGGCCAACGTCTCGACGACGATCTCCGCATCCGACAGCATCTCGGGCGCACGCCCGAGGGTGACGCTGATGTCGTTGCCGTGACCGGCGAACCCTCCACCGAGAGCCTGGAGTCCTTGGGCCAGCCCGCGCCGCGCCTTCGCGTCGAAGGCCGAGAGCACGTTGTTGAGGTCGGACGCGTCACCGGTGTTGGCCACGGCGATGACGTCGTCCTCGCCCAGGTCGCCGGCGGCCTCGGTGCCGGGGTCGAAGTCGATGTACTTCTTGCCCAGTGCCGACTCGTTGCCGATCCGGACAGTGGCGTCACGGTAGATCTCGCGATCACCCTCGAGCCGGAGCGTCACGAGCGCAAGACCGTCCTCGTACGCGATGTCGGTGACCATGCCGATCCGCACACCGTTCTCGGTGACCTTCTGCTGCGGCTTGAGGGTCCCGACGTCGCGGAACTTCGCCTCCACCGTCGTGTAGCCCTTGAACGGGACCGAGCCGCCGCCTTGCACGGTGATGCCGACCCAGGCGATCACTGCTCCCACTGCGAGCGTGATCGCGCCGATGCCCAGACGCCGGACGTCGTTGCGGTGGACGCGTGCGCTCATCGTTGGCCTCCGAGAAGCTGGGAGAGGAGAGCCTGCTCCTGGTCGCTGGTCAAACCGGTCGCTCCGGCGGCGCTCTCGTCCGACGCCGACCTGTCCTTCGGCGCCTGCCGGCTCCCCCCGGGTCCGAGGTTTCCGAGGATGCCCTGAAGAAGGTTGTCCAGGTTGGGGACAGGGTTGTCGAGGTCGACGCCCGGCAGGTCGGGCAGCAGCTGATCAGGATCGGAGTTGCCGTCGCCTGGGGCCGGATCGATCACGTTCGGGAGCAGGTCGGACCCGAGCAGATAGTTGAGTGCCTGGGGCGTGACGTGGAAGACCCCACGGAAGTAGTGCGACACTGCGTCGCGCCCGTTCGTGCTGAGCGACCACTTGCGGACGAAGGCCATCAGGTCACCGAGGCCGTCGCGAACGACGTTGTCGGCTGCCGGTCGGACTCCTCGGGCGACCCGCACGATGCCCGGGCCGCTGCGTCGGAGCGCATGGACGATCGGCGCCGCCTGCGCCAGCAGCTTGTCTGCCTCCTCGAACACCCCGTCGAAGGAATTGAAGGCAGGGGTTGCCTCCACGGTGAAGTCGGAGATCTCGCCGGCGATCTCCTCGAGATCACGGGTGATGGGCCGTGCGCGAACGAGCGTCGGCGTGGTTGAGTCCGCGACGGTGTCGAGCGCGGTCAGCGTCGTCCGAGCCTCAGCAAGGGTCGCCGGGAGCTCGGCGACCGTCTCCTCGATGCTCTGCTTCTGGACCGACAGCGCGTGAAGGGTCTCCGTCGCCTGCTGGATCAGCTGGTCGAGTCGGCGACCGCCGGCGCCCGCGACCGACTGGGCGACCGGGTCGGCGGTGGCGATGAGGTTGCTGAGCGTCTCGTTCTGCGCCCGGAGCACGTCTCCGAGTGCGTCGATCTGCTGCATGACCGGGCCGAGCTGGTCGATCGCCGCTGCGAGCTCCCCACCGCGACCGTCGACGCCCTTCCCGAGCTCGGTCACGAGGACCGCAAGGCCGGCTGACGTCGGGTCGTCGAAAGTGTCGAGGAGGGCCTGCAGCGTGACGTCGGTCTTGGTCTGCTCGACCGGGACCACACCGTCCAGCACAGGAGCAGACGGGCTGCCGGCATCGAGGGCGACATAGTTCTCGCCAAGCAGGTTGATCGGGCGGATCGCCAGCGTCGCGTCCTCGTGGACGGGCAGCACGGCATCGTCGAGGTCGAGGCCGACGCGCGCTACGTCTCCATCGAGCTCGATGCTGGCCACCGACCCGACCTTGACGCCCGATGCGCGGACCTCGCTCCCGACGTCGAGGGGGCTCGCGTCGGTGAAGTAGCCGTACATCGTGGGCTCGTCGTCGGGCGGCCAGACAGCGATGGCGAGTCCGGCCGCGACCAGGGTCACTGCCGCGATCAGCAGGGAGACCGGGTGCAGGATCCGGCGGCGGTTGAGCTTCACTGGACTACGTCTCCATTCGCGTCGGTCCACGGCTGGTCAGCGAGCGAGCCGGGGTCGGGTCGCGCATCCTGCTGCTGTCCCGGCGGCACTCCCGGCAGGGCATCGTCGATGCTCGACGCCGACCCGGTGATCAGGGCACGTGCGTAGTTGCCCGAGGCGTTCTGGCTCGCGAAGAGGCTCGTCCAGTTGCTCAACCAGCCGACCAGCTCCGGCGTGTACGGCCGGAGAAAGCTGACCATCGGGTTGACCTGCTCCAGCGTGTCGTCGGCCGCGGGCAGGAGGTCGTTGAGCGCGATGGCGAGCCGAGGGGTGCGACGGAGGAGCTGATCGGCGTCCGCGAGCGTAGGGGGCAGGTCGGTCAGCGCAGGGCGAGCGGCCGCCAGCACCGGGCGCAGATCGCGCGACAGGGACGGCAACCGAGCCGTCGTCGGGCGGACGTCCCGCAGCAGCACCCGCGCGGACTCGACCGGCCCCTCCACGTTGCTCAGGGTCTCGGTCGCAGTGTTCAGGGTCTGAGGCAGCCGGTCGAGCATCGCGCTGAGGTCCGACTGCTCGCTGGCGATGGCTGCGGTGAGGTCGGTCAGCTGCGTCACTGAGTCTGCGAGCTCAGTGTCGCGCGAAGCGACGGTGGTGGCGACCCGGTGCAGCTGCGTCACGATCTGCCGGATGGCGGGGCCGTCCTCACCGATCGAGCGCGTCACCTCGCCAAGGGCCTTGAAGGTCGGACCAGCCGCGCGGAGGGTCTCGTTGAGGTTCGACTCCTCGCCGGCCAGTGCCGACTCGAGCTCGCCGATGAGCCCCTGCAAGTCCTGCCGCGTCGGCTCATCGAGCATCGCGACCAGGTCGTCGAGCTCGACTGCCTCGACGTTGTCCATCTGCAGGTGCCCCGAGGGGAGCGTGGCGTTGCCTTCGTCGCCAGGGATCAGCTCGATCACTCGCGCACCGAGGACGGACTCCCACTTGACGCGCGCCTTCGTGCCGGCCGGAAGAGGGGAATGGTCGTCGTCGACCTCGATCTCGACAGCCGCCTGGCCGTCGCGGACATCCAAACCGGTCACCTCGCCCACGGCCTTGCCGTCGATGAGCACCTTCGCGCCGACGAAGCTGCCGTCGGCAGCGGGCATGAGCAGCGTGAGCGTGTAGGGATCGGATCCGACCATGCGGGTCAGGAGCACGGCGACGAGGAGGATCCCCACCGCGAGCGCGACCTGGAGCTTGTGCCTTGCGACGGAGGCGAGTGCAGGCATCTCAGTCCATCCCCAACGGACCGACGGCGTCGCCACTCAGGAACTGGCGCACGAACGGGTCCTGCGAGTTGAACGCCTCGTCCGCGGTGCCGTAGTGAATGATCTTGCCCTTCCAGAGAACCGCGACGTAGTCGCTGACGGTCCGCGCGGTGGGGATGTCGTGGGTGATGACGATGTAGGTGCCGCCGTGCTCCTGGTGGACCTGCTGGATCAGCTGCGAAAGCAGCTTGGTCCGCACCGGGTCGAGCCCGGAGTCCGGCTCGTCGAAGAGCACTACGTCGGGGCGCATGACGAGGGCACGGGCGAACCCGGCGCGCTTCCGCATACCGCCCGAGATCTCGTTGGGGGCCTTGTTGACCGCCCCCTCGAGGCCTACCTCCACGAGGTGGGCCATGACGATGTCCCGGATCTCGGCCTCGGACTTGTCAGTGTGCTTGCGCAGCGGGAAGGCCACGTTGTCGTAGAGGTTCATCGAGCCGAAGATGGCGCCGTCCTGGAACAGCACGCCAAAACGCTTGCGCAGCTCGTACCGCTCGTGCGACGAGACTCCCCAGATGTCGCTCCCGAAGACCTCGACAGTGCCGTAGTCCGGCTCGAGGAGCCCGACGATGTGCTTGAGGAGCACGCTCTTGCCGGTGCCGCTCGGGCCGAGCACGGTGGTGATCGCGTCGTCTACGAAGTCCAGGTCGACTCCGTCGAGGATGTTGGGACCGCCGAAGCCCTTCTCGAGGCCGCGGATCTGGATCGAGTGCTGTGGCTTCGAGCGCGCAGCCGTCGCATCGAGGTCGGCGACGTGGGGTTGTGTCGTGGTCACGAGATCTCTCCTGTGCGAATCTGGCTCTGTTGACAGCGGGAGGTGGTCATCAGTTGCCGATCGGCGCGTTGGGGTCGTTGCCGTAGAACAGCTGGACGAGCATCATCGAGAGGATGCTGATCCCGACGAGGTTGACGAGCATCGACTGAGCGGTGTTGCGACCCACCCCGACCGGACCGCCCTTGGCGGTGAAGCCGTAGTAGCAGCTCACGATGACGAGCATCAGGCTCAGCAGGAACGACCAGACGACGCAGATGACGAAGTCCTTGCCGTTCTGGAAGAGGAACAGGAAGTACTCGAACCCACCGGACGACACGGTGTTGAGGAACTCGACGTTGAACAGGTACCCGGCGAAGAAGTTGACCGAGAGCGCCACGATGAAGAGGAGCGGCATCACGAGTGCGGTAGCGACGATCCGGGTGCTGACGAGGTAAGCCACCGAACGGATGCCCATGACCTCGAGCGCGTCGATCTCCTCGCTGATGCGCATCGCGCCGAGCTCGGCCACGATCCCGCACCCGACCTTTGCGGCAACGATCCAGCCGAAGACGACCTGGATGATGCCGCGCATGCCTCCGACGGAGTTCACCGCTGCGATGTAGCTGTCGATGCCGATGCTCGTGAAGAGGAAGTGCGCGGTCAGGCCGAGCACGGCCCCCAGCATGAAGAGGAGGAACAGGACGACGAGCGAGTTCTGGCGGACCAGGATTCCGCAGTGGCGCATGATCTCCGACGGGTAGAGGCGGATCGCGAGCGGGATCTCACGGATCGCCTCCAGTCCGAAGGCCACGAAGTCGCCGACCTTGTCCAGTCGACCGGGCGGGGCCGCCCCCGCGCGGCGTGGTTTCGGCGCCCGGTCATCGTCGCCCTCCCCGGAGGTGGGCCGGATCATGGCATCGGTCATCGAAAGGCCCCCAGTCCCGGGAAGAGCCCGAAGAGGATTGCGTTGTAGCCGAGCTGGAGGATCCAGACTGCGACGTACGAGATAACGACGGCCTGGTTCACGGACTGCCCGAGCCCGATCGCGCCGCCCGAGGCCGTGAAGCCCTTGTAGCAACAGATCGTCCCGATCAACAGGCCGACGAGCATGCTGTTGATGACCACCGAGATGATCTCCACGCCCGAGACGTTCGCGAACAGGTTGCTGTAGAAGTGCGAGGCCGGCATCTTCGCGACGTACGCCGCACCGAATTGCATCGAGAACATGGTCACCAGCAGCGACGGGACCGCCAGGAGCATCGTGATGAGGGTGATCGAGATGACCCGCGGAACAGCCAGGTCGCGGACCGGGTCGATCCCCATCACCTCCATCGCGTCGATCTCCTCGCGCACCTTCCGGGCGCCGACGTCGGCCGTCAGCGCGGTGCCGATGACGCCGGCGACGACCATGGAGTTGATCCACATCGTGAACGTCCGCATCGACTGGAGGAACAGCAAAGGGCCGAACAGCTGGGCGGCGCCGGCCATGTCGAAGAACTGGACGGTCAGGATCGACATGAACACGAGGAACCCGAAGAGCGCTCCGGCGATCGGGAGCCAGGCCTGGCGCATCGTGGCGTACATGTCGTCCACGACCGCGCCCCAGTAGCCGGTCGGCCGGGTGACCGCGCTGCGCACGATCTCGAACAGCAGCTGCATCATCCCGCCGGCCTCGGCGACCGGCCTGCGGATCGCGGGTGGCAGGTAGCCGAGGACGCTGTTGAGCCGCCCGTCGTACGGCCCGACTCGCCCGGCTCGCGTCCGCGGCGGCGGCGCTGTGTGGGTCATCTCCAGCACCTAGAAGTCGATCACGCCGCGCAGGTTGATGCCCGCGTGCATGTCGGCGTAGCCCTGGTTGATCTCCTCGAGGGAGTACCGCCGGGTGACGAGCTCGTCCAGGAGGAGGTTGCCCTCCTGGTAGTGCCGCAGCAGGTCGGTGACCGCGCGGGTGGGCTGCATCATCCCGAACAGGGAGCCCTGGATGCGCTTCTGGTACATCGCGAGCTCGAACAGGCTGATGTCGATGCCGTACTCGGTCACGTTGCCCATGCTGGTGAGCACGACCGTGCCGGCCTTGCGGATCGACGCGAACGCCTCGGCCACGTGGTCACCGGTCACGACGCCGACGGTGACGATGGCCGAGTCGGCACCCTGCCCGTTGGTGAGGGACTGCGCGAGGTCGGTCGCCCGCGGCATGTTCTCCACCGCGTCGGTGGCGCCGAACTTCAGCGCCATCTCGCGGTGGAACGGCGCCGGGTCGACAGCGATGATGCGCGAGGCTCCGGCGAACTTGGCGCCCTGGACCGCGTTGATCCCGATGCCCCCGACGCCCATGACGATGACGACGTCGCCGGGGCGGACCTCAGCCGCGTTGACCGCCGAACCCCAGCCGGTGGGCACCCCACAGCCGACGAGCGCGGCCACCGACAGCGGGATCGAGGGATCGATCTTGATGGCACCCCACTCGGGAAGCACGCTGTACTCGGAGAATGTCGAGACGAGGGAGCACTGGCCCACATCCGTGCCGTCTTCGCTCAGGTGGAGGCGGAACGTGCCATCCAACTGGGTGCCGAGCATCATGTAGGCGCCGTTGTCACACAGGTTCTGCATGCCGCGGGCGCACCAGGTGCACCGACCACAGCCCGGGATGAACGCCGCAACCACGTGGTCACCGACCTGCAGGTCGCGGACCCCCGGACCGACCTTCTCGACGACCCCGGCCCCCTCGTGGCCGCCGCAGAAGGGATAGGCCATGGCGGGCACGTCCCCTTTGGCGTAGTGGTCGTCGGAGTGGCACAACCCGGCGTGCTCGTAGCGGACGAGGACCTCGAACTCCTTCGGATCGTCGACCTCGACCTCGACGACCTGCCAGTCCCCCGGGGCCTCGAAGAGCACCGCTGCTCTTGACCTCATGTCAGCCAACCTCTCTCGATGCGCCGCCTCTGTGTGACGAGCGACACTAATCTAATAGCGTTAGTCTCACCAGGAGACGCGATGCATGTCAACGCCTAATGGCATTCGATTTCTGACAGCTCTCGCTGCCGGGGAACAGGACGCGGCTCAGCCCTCTCCACCGCCCGCAGACAGCGGGCGGGAGAGAGCCCAGACGCCGAGCTGAGCGGCCTCGGCCTACTCGAACTCGATCTTGCCCATGGTCTCCTGGATGTACATGAACGCCGGCATGTTCTTGAGCATCTGCGCCATCTTGCCGCGGACACGCAGCTTTCCTCGGGTCATCGCGACCGTCGGGTTGATGCTGCCGTCGAAGCAACCACGCCACACGTCGCTGCTGCCGCTGATGAGGAAGTCTGCCTTGTCCAGGTCCTCCTGGGAGGCATCGCGGACGGCGACGACCTTGCCCTGGTCGAAGCTGACGAAGAACTGACCCTCGATCGGCGCCTCGTACTTGTAGGCCATGTCGAAGTCGATGTTCTTGCCCTTGGCGGCCCACACCGGGTCGTTGTTGAGCGCATCGGCCATGGCCTCGTAGAACTCCACGGTTCCCAGCTTCACTGCCATTGTCGACTCCTTCGTCGTCGTTGATGAGGAATGTGTTGGGCGGATGCCCGGTCGGTGAGAACTAGGCGGACTCGCCGATGATCAGGGGGAGCCGGACCACGCCCTTGACCTGGCTCAGGTGCCTGACCGGCGGGTCCTCGGGGTCGAGCCGGTAGTCGGGCATCCGCCGGTGCAGCTCCTCGAACGCGATGCGCAGCTCGAGCCGCGCGAGGTGCGAGCCGACGCAGCGGTGGTTGCCGGCACCGAACGCGAGGTGGGGGTTGGGCTCTCTGGTCAGGTCCACGGTGTCCGGGTCGTCGAACTTGCCCGGGTCGCGGTTCGCGGCGCCGAAGGGGATCAACACCATGTCGCCGGCCAGCATCTGCACGCCGTTGACGACGACATCCTCGGTCACCTTGCGAGCAGGGCAGACGGCGGACTCGTAGCGGAGCATCTCCTCGACCGCGGTCGGAACGAGGTCCTCATCGTCGACGAGCTGCTTGCGGACGTGCGGGTTCTCCGCGAAGTAGATGACCGAGTGCGCCAGCTGGCCCTGCACCGTGTGCAGTCCCCCGATCATCATCAGGAGGAGGATGTTCAGGATCTCGAACTGCGTGAGATCACGCCCCTCGAACGTGCTTTTCATCAGGATCTGGGTGATGTCCTCGGCCGCACCAGGGTTCTCCGTGCGCTCGTCGATCATCTCGGCGAAGTAGGCGTAGACCTCCATGCCGGTCGCCTCCCGCAGCGCCTCGTTCTCCTCGTCCGAGAGCGTCGGGTCGCCGAGGACCATGACGTCGGTCCAGTGATTGAGCTTCTGCGCGTCGGCGACGTCCCACCCCATGAGGGCCAGGAACACCTGACTGGGGAGCTCCTTGGCGAACGCCTCGATGAAGTCGACCTTCTTGCTCCCGAGCATCCCGTCGATCAGCTCGTTGACGAGGTCTCTGATCTGCGGCTCGAGGTCGCGCATCCGCTTCGGCGAGAAGAGCGGGTTGATGATGGCGCGGTACGTCGTGTGGTCGGGCGGGTCGATCTGGATCGGGATCATCTCACCGTCCTGACCGATCGAGGCCGGCACGTTGATGACACTGCTCGAGAAGACGGACGGGTTGCGCAGGATGTCGTGGATCTCGTCGTACGTCGTGACGACGAAGTGTCCGTCGTAGGCCTTCGAGTGGGCGACGGGACACTTCGCCCGCATGTCGGCGTAGGTGTCGTAGACGATGTCCGCCTGGTCGGGCGAGTGGATGTCGAAGTCGTACTGGACGTCCGGTGAGGACGCGTCCTTGAGCTCGGTCATGTGCTGGGTCCTTCCTGGGGGGTGCGCGGCTCAGCCGGCTCGGTGGTGATCGCACGCTCGGGGCAGTTGTTCACCGCGCGCTCGAGGTCGGCGAGCTGGGACGGTGTCGACGCCGAGCCGATGACCACGGCGAAACCCGCGTCGTCGCAGTCGAAGACGTCGGGCGCCTGCATGTAGCAGCGGCCGTGGCCCTTGCAGGCGTCACGGTCGACCTGCGCGGTCCGAGTGGCGGTGTCGGTCATGGTCACTCCCATTCGCTTCCGACCACGCCGTACGCGCGGTTGTCGAGATCGCTGTCGAGGGCCGTGTAGAGGCTGCGCACCTTGGTGTAGGCGAGCAGGCCGTCGCGCCCGTTCTCGACGCCGACGCCGCTCATCCCGCGCCCTGACAGCGGCGTCCGCCGCACGTCCGCCTGGGCTACGTCGTTGATCCACGTCAGCCCACCCCGCACACGAAGTGCGACCTCGCGGGCACGCTGCAGGTCGGTGCCCCACACTGCGGCCGCGAGTCCGTACGGCGTGTCGTTGGCGATCCGGATCGCGTCCTCGACGTCCCGGTACTTCAGCACGCTCAGGACCGGCCCGAAGATCTCCTCGTGCGCCGCCGGGTTGTCATTGTCGAGGTCGACCAGGACCGTCGGGCTCACGTAGTGGCCGCCGTCGGGCAGGCCCTCGGGCGCGTGTCCGCCGACGAGCGCACGAGCGCCGTGCTCGATGCCGGTCGCGATGAACTTCTCCACCTTCTCGCGCGCCGCCTCCGAGATCACCGGCCCTACGTCGGTGGCGAAGTCGTCGGCAGGCCCGACCTTGATCACCGCAGCACGCTCCTCCAGGAGGGTGAGCGCCTCGTCGTACCGGGACTCCGGGACGAGCATCCGGGTGGTGGCGACACAGGCTTGGCCCGCATGCATCATGCTGCTGAACAGGGTGCCGCGGACGGCGAGCTCGAGGTCAGCGTCCGGAAGGACGATGGCCGGCGACTTGCCGCCGAGCTCGAGGATGACCTCCTTCGCAGTCGCGGCAGCAGCGGCCATCACGCGGGTGCCGACGGCGGTGCTCCCGGTGAAGCTGATGAGGTCCACCCCGGGATGGGCCACGAGGGCCTCACCCGCCACGCGATCGCCGTGCACGACGTTGACCACGCCGGGCGGCAGGCCAGCGTCGAGCACCGCCTGCGCGAGGGCGTCCGGACCCACCGGCGTCAGCGGCGACGGCTTGAGCACCACCGTGTTGCCGGCGAGCAGCGCCGGCGCCACCTTCCACACACACATGAAGAGCGGGAAGTTGTAGGGAGTGAAGGCCCCGACCACCCCGACGGGCTCGCGGTGCAGCTCCCACTGGCCGAAGCCGGGATTGGTGTCGATGGGGAACGACTCCGGCGCGTCGAGGTGGTGCGCCATCTCGGCGAAGTCGCGGAGGTGCGCCATCGGAGCGCCGACCTGGAGCATCGGGCAGAAACGGGCCGACGCGCCCGTGTCCGCCACCATGACGTCCACCAGGTCGTCGAACCGCGACTCCAGAGCGGCGGCGAGGTCCAGCAGTGCCTGCGCTCGGTCGGCGACGGTGAGGCGGCCCCAGGGTCCGTCGAACGCCTGGCGGGCGGCCGCGACGGCGGCGTCGATCTCGTCGGCCGGCGTGTCCGGCACCTCGCCGATCAGCTCGCCGGTGGACGGGTCGTCGACGGGAATCGGCTCGCCGGCGGACGAGCGCCACTCGCCGGCGATGAAGTTCTGGAAGCTGCGCGTCACTGACGGTCTCCTTCGAGTCGGGAGCGCACGGTGCGTGACCGTGGTCACGGCCTAAAACTTATTGCGTTAGGTTTGTGAAGTCAACACGCGGCGCTGAGGTTTTCGACCTGACCGGCGATCGGCCTGGTTCAGGCGCGGCCCGGGGGTGCGACGGAGAGCTCGTACACGCGGTCGTCCTGGTCGTGGAAGAACCCGAGCTCGCGACTCACGTGGAGCACGAGGTCGTCATCGGCCGCGACGTAGAGCTGGAGGATGCGCGCGCCATCCGTCTGCGCACGTTCCATCACGCCCGACAGCAACGCCTCGATATCGTCCTTGTTGGCGACAGCGAGAGGGAGGCTGACCGGGGCTGGGCTCGACGGGCTCTCATCGCTCCGGGGGCCTGCGACGACAAGTGCTCCGCTCGCGACGGAGCAGAACGTCGTCAGTCGCTCCCGAGTAGCGCGGTCGGCGGGCGCCATCGACCGGTCGTGGCCAGGCATCTCCTCCCCGACCTCACCCGCTTCAGTCTCGGAGACGGCCTCGAGCCCGGCGCGGGGGACGAACGGCGCGCGACCGCCGAGGAGGCAGACCGTCTTATGCAGCCGCGCCTCCTCCATGGCGCCGAACCGCCAGGCGAGCCGTTCGGCGGCCGGATGACTGCCGTGGGCCCACCCACGGACCCGCTCGAGGCCGGCGATCGAGGCCCAGCCCTCCGGCTCCTCGGCGAGCTTCTCGAACAACAGGGTGGCGACGCCGCGTGACCGGAACTCCCGATGCACGACGAGCTGAACCTCCCCCACACCTTCGCGCAGGTCCAGCCGCAGGTACGCAACGGCGCCGACGTCAGGCAGGGCGTCGAGATCCGGGCTGCCTCGCGATCCCTTGGGTGGCATGGTCACCAGCAGGTGGTGAGTCGCCCCTTCCTCGGGAGGCGGCGCCACCGGGTCGGCGGTCGAGAAGCCCGCCTCGGCGTCGTACTCGACGGCGTCGTCGAGAAGGGCGGCCAGGTCCGCGGCCGTCCGTCCGGTGACGTCGTCGATCCACTGGTACCGGATCATCGGTCCGCGAGGTCGTCCGAGCCGCCACCGTGCGCCAGCAGCCGCTGGACGGACCGCCGGAAGAGCTGGTTCGCCACCTCGTTGCGGCCGAGCACCATGGGGCCGGCGTCTCGGCTCGTCATGCCCTGCTGCGACGCCCGCAGCACCGGGAAGTCCTCCGCGTGCAGGACGTCGAGGAGGATCTGCCAGTTCTTCTCCCACAGGGAGTCCCAGCGCTCCTTCTCCATCCCGGCACTCTCCGGTGTCGGCACGAGCAGCCGCATCTCCATGAACGACCTTCCCGCCTCCTGGTGGTGGGGCCGGAAGGTGAGGAGCTCGAAGTGATCAGGCTGCTTCAGCAGGGTGCAGTTCGGCCCGAGGAAGTGGGTCTCGGTGACGTAGTTGACCAGGCTCGTCTCGCCGGGGTCCTCCTCCAACCAGCGGTCGATGGACTTGCGCGGCGCCACGAACCGGCAGTGGTAGCCGAAGTCCTCGAACGCCATCACGTTCGTGTGGATGATCTTCCCCGCGGTGTTCGGGTGGGCGTACTGGATGTGGTAGCCGTCAAGGAAGGCGTCCTGCATGATCTTCCAGTTCACCGGCTCCTCGAAGCCCTCGTCCCGGGCGCACACGAGGTCGCCGAGGTCGTAGCCCGCGAGGATGGCATCCATCTCTGGACCCAGCCACGCCGCGACGTCGATCTGCTCCCCGACCCTGTCGATCACCCAGATGAAGCCGTGCCTCTCCTCGCACGGCAGCTCGACCAGTCCGAGCTCGGAGCGGTCGAGGTCGCCGACGGTGGTGTCCCGCGTGATCGTGCGAAGAGTGCCATCGATGTCGTAGGACCAGCGGTGGTAGGGACACGAGAAGAGCCGACGCTTGCCGCAGGCGTCTTCCTCGAGGAGGGCGCCGCGGTGCCGGCACAGGTTGACGAGAGCCTTGACGGACCCGTCGCGCTGGCGCGTGACGATGATGTTGTTGCGGGGCATCCGGAACGTCTTGAAGTCGAAGGTGTTCGGGATCTCGCTCGAGTGCGCCACGATACTCGGCACCCGACCGAAGATCTGGTCCCGCTCCCTCGCGGCGAGCTGCTCATCGGTGAACTCCTGGGCCTCGAACCGCTCGGTCTTGTCGACCAGGTCGGTCGTCTCGTCGCGCAGGTGCTGGAGGGCACGCCGAATCCGCGCCTCGCGGTCGGCCTCGACCTCGTCGGTCATTCGGTACTCCTCAATGGTTGAGTCACGCTCAATGCCTATTGACATTGGTTTGAAGCACGGTCGTTAGACGATCCGGAGCGACCGGTCGGCCTCCGGTCCTGATTCCGCACCTAGGCAGCGGCGGCACGGTTGCATGCCGCCCGCCTCGAGCTCTGCGCGCTCCGCGGAACTGGTGGCTTTGTCGACCACGACTGCGCAGTCGGGGTCGTGGAACGCCGTGCGCCCGGCGACGAAGACGACCTTCCTCACGACGCGGTCCTCCCGTCCTGACGGAGAAGGAGCAGGATCAGCGGGTTCGGTCTCGACGTCCGCCGGTTCGCGGCGTCGGGCCAGCAGCCGCGAGCCGAGGATGATCAGGGCAGCGACGACGCTGACCGCCCCGGCGGCGATGACCTCGTCGGTGCTCTCGGTCAGGTAACCGTGACCAAGGAGGATCAGCGCGACGACGAGAAGGAGCAGGACCACCATCACGACGCCTCCGATCCCACGACCGCGACAGCCGCGCCATCGGGCGCTCGGAGCATGGACTCCCACGACGCCCGGTCGGTGATCTGACGCCGTTGGCGCATCAGGGACCCGGTCCGGTCGAGCGAGAAGCCACCGACCAGCTGGCCGTCGAAGCGGTACCGCTCGAGGAACGGCTCCGTCGCCCCGCCGTCGGTGACGAGCTCCACCTCGTCGGCGGACTCGCCGAGCATCTGCAGCTTGTGGCCGTACCAGTCGGACCAGAAGTACGGCACGACAGTGCACGGCTCCTGATCGTCGGTCAGCGCGTTGCGGGCGGCAACCGCGGCCTGCTCGCCCGACGAGGTCCAGTGCTCGAGCCGGGTGGACCGTCCGTTCCACGGATTCACCCACCGTGCGACGTCGCCCGCCGCGTAGACACCGGGGACCGTGCTCTCGAGGTAGGGCGAACAGGCGACACCGTCGCTGACGGCCACTCCCGAACCCTTGAGCCAACGGGTCGCCGGCGTGACGCCGATCCCGACGACCACCAGGTCGGTATCGAGCACCTGTCCGTCCGTCAGGTGCACCCGCTGCACGCGTCCGGCTCCGGTCAGGTCACGCACCATGACCCCGGTTCGCAGGTCGACGCCGTACTGGCGGTGGAGGAACGCGAGGCGCTCGGCGACGAGCTGTCCGACAGCATGCGCCAGCGGGAGGGTTTGCTCCTCGATCATCGTCACCTCCGCGCCACGGGCTCGGGCGCTCGAGGCGACCTCTCCTCCGATGAAGCCGGCGCCGACGATCACGACCTTCGCGCCCGGGTGCAGGGCGCCGCGGATCAGCTGGGCGTCGGCGGCCGACCTCAGGGTCGTGACTCCGGCCAGCCCTGCGCCGACATCGAGGGTGCGCGGCACGGAACCGGTCGCGATGATGAGGGCGTCGTACGGCACGTCGCCACCACTGGTCCGCACCGTACGGTTCCGCGCGTCGAGGCCCGTGGCGGTGGTCCCCGTCATGAGCTCCACGCCGATCGCCGACGCATCGATGTGCAGATCCAGGGAGGGCTCCGTGACCGAGGTGAGGTAGTCCTTCGACAGCGGAGGACGGTCGTAGGGAGGGTGGCTCTCGGCCCCGATCAGCACGACGTCGCCGTCGAACCCGATGCGGCGGGCCTCCTCCGCGGCCCGCGCCGCGGTGAGGGAGGCGCCGACGATCACGAGCCGGCGGACGCCGGGGCGGATGGTCGTCACCTCATCGCCCCGTCCACGCCGGAGTGCGCCGCTCGGCGAAAGCGCGGACGCCCTCACGGACGTCGTCGGAGCGCAGCACGCGACCCATCGCTCTGTCGTTCAACGCCCACGCGTCGTCGTCCCAGTCCGATCCGAGCCCCGCTGCTCGGTGGATCATCCGTTTCGTCTCGCGGACGGAGACTGGTGCATTCCGTGCGATCCGTTCGGCGAGCTCAACCGCCTCCTGCAGAGCTGCGCCCGGTGCGGACAACTTGTTGGCGAGGCCGAAACCCACAGCGCTGAACGCGTCGATCGAGTCACCCGTGAGTGCGAGCTCGAGGGCGATCTTGTGCGGCACCTGCCGCTGGAGGCGGATCACGCCCCCGGCGGCCGCCATCAGGCCGCGCTTGACCTCGGGGAGACCAAGCGTGGCCCCCGGGTCGACCACGGCCAGGTCCGAGGCAAGCACGATCTCCGTGCCGCCTCCCAGTGCCGGACCAGCCACGGCGGCGATCGTCGGGATTCCGACGAAGTGACGGACGTAGCCGGCGAATCCGCGCTCCGGATGATCCGGGTCGTCGATGGACTCTCCGCGGCCGATCGCCTTGAGGTCGGCGCCCGCGCAGAACACGTCGCCCGCCCCCGTGATCACTGCCGCGCGCACCGCGGGGTCCGCGTCGGCCTCGGCGAGAGCCTGCCCGACGCCGATCGCGACAGCCGCATTGACGGCGTTCCGTGCCTCAGGCCGGTTGATCCGGATGACGCCGACGAATCCGTGTCGCTCGTACTGCACCGCCGCCGTCGCGACGTCCGTGCTGCTCATGGGGCCCTCACTTTTCGTTGGATGAGCCGTCTCCCCGACGACCCTGGCAAGGAGCTCAGCGGACCTTCTCGTAGCGCTCGGTGATGTCGGCGTACTCGTCGCGGATGTCCCTCTTGCTGATCTTTCCGTTGGGCAGCCGCGGGAGCGGGCTCTCGCGTACGACGACGTAGCGCGGCACCTTGAAGTCGGAGAGCAGCTTGCTGCAGTGCTCGACCACCGCGGCAGCATCGACGCCCGCGGACGAGGTGATGATCGCGGCCGGCGTCTCGCCGAACCTCTCGTCGGGCGCGGCGATGACCGCGCACTCCTCCACGCCCTCCAGCTTCATCAGGACGGCCTCGAGCTCCACAGGCGAGACGTTGATGCCGCCGGTGATGATCAGGTCCTTCAACCTGTCGACGAACGCGATGCGGCCGTCCTCGTCGCGCTTGCCGAGGTCGCCGCTCCGGAGCCAGCCGTCCTTGAAGACCTCGGCGGTGATGTCCGGCTCGTTCCAGTAGCCCGGCGTCACGCCCGGGCCGCTGATGACGATCTCGCCGGCCTCGCCCGGATCGGTCTCGGTGCCGTCCTCGCGCAGGACCTTGAGCTCGGTGAAGATCGAGCCGATCCCGCAGCTGTCGGGATGGTCGTTGGCCTCGTGGCGCAGGGTGGCGGTGGCCACGCCGCCCGCCTCGGTCATCCCGTAGATCTGGCGCAGAACGACGCCCTTCGCGCCCCACATCTCCAGGAGGCTGACCGGGACCGCCGCACCGCCGACGATGGCGGTCTCCAGGGCGGAGAGGTCGGCGTCGGCGAACTCGGGCGCCGAGCTGATCGCCTGGAAGATCAGCGGCACGCCGAAGATGGCCTGGGCCCGGTGCTGCTCCATCAAGGTCACGGCACGCGAGGGGTTGAGCTCACGCTCCACGACGATCGTCCCACCCAGCACCGTCGTCATCAGCAGTCCCCAGACCAGGCCGGGCGTGAACGCCAGCGGGAGCACGAGGATCGAGGTCGAGCCCTGGCGGAAGCCCCGCTCGGTCAGGCTCGCCTCGAACACGATGCTCAACAGCGTGCGGTTGGTGAGGACGACGCCCTTCGACAAGCCGGTCGAACCGCTCGTGAAGATCACGGCGATCGGGTCGTCGGGGTCACGGTCGATCCGGAAGGTCGACGGCGGCCCGTCGCGCAGGACGTCGATCTCGGAGAACGTGACCACCTTCGCCCGGTCACCGAGCGTGTTCGCCTCCTCCACCACGCCCTTGAGCTGGTCGTGCGCGATGACGTGCGACGCACCGGCGCTGTCGAGCACGCCGCGCAGCTCGGCCGGCTTGAAGCGGCTGTTGAGCGGCACCAGCACCGCACCGGCCTTCATGACCGCGAGCGCCGCGATGGGCCACAGGAGGTCGTTGGGCGACAGCAGGCCGACCCGATCGCCCGGCTGCACCCCCGCACTCCGCAGCGATTCCGCAGCACGGCTCGACCACGCCTCGAAGGTGGCGTAGTCGAGCGTCTCGCCGTCGAGCACGACGGCCGGGTGGTCCGGCTGGGTGCGGGCCCACCACGCCAACGCGGAGCCGATCGTTGCAGTCATGAGCAAGTCTCCTGTCCCTTGGTCCGACGCTGGGTCCGTAGCCTGATCGGCGTCATTTCATAACCTAACGTCAGTAGTTAATCAGTTTGTACCCCGTGATCGCGGTCACTGTCAACGGATGACGCGCGACCGCGGCGGCTCGCCCGGAGCTCTTCACAGGTCGAGGACGAGAGGGCCGCTCAGGCACCGGCCGACGCAAACCATCATGCAGTCGTTGGCCGCGCGCTCCTCGTCGGTCAGGACCGAGTCGCGGTGGTCGGGAACGCCACCCAGGACGCCCGTCTCGCAGGTTCCGCACGTGCCTTCCCGACATGAGAACTCGACCTCGACCCCGGCTTCGGCCAGCGCGTCGATGATGCTCTGACCCTCCCCCACGGCGACCGATGCGCCTGTGCTGGCGACCTCGACCTCGAACGCGGCTCCCAAGTCATCGACCGCCGCCGAGAACCGCTCGACATGGAGGGTCTCGGCCGACTTGGCAGACATCCGCGCCTCCACCGCTTCCAGCAGTGGTTCCGGACCGCAGCAGTACACGTGCCTGCCCGGCCGCTCCGGGCCCAGGGCACGGTCCAGGTCGATCAGTCCTTCCTCGTCCTGCGGGACCAGGGTCACCCGGTCGCCGTACTGCTCGAGCTCGTCGCAGAACGCCATCGAGGCTTGGCTGCGACCGCCGTACACGAGTCGCCAAGCGGCGCCCCGACGGTCCGCCTCGCGGACCATGGCGACGATCGGGGTGATGCCGATGCCACCCGCGACGAAGAGGTAGTCGTCCGCGTCGGCCAGGGCGAAGTGGTTGCGTGGCCCCCGCACCAGGACGATGTCGCCCTCATGCAGCGACTCGTGGACCCACGCGGATCCGCCCCTTCCGTCGGGGACGCGGAGCACGGCCACCCGCAGGGCGTCATCGTCAACCCCGCACAGGGAGTACTGGCGCACGTGGTCGGGTCCGACGAGGTCGATGTGCGCCCCCGGCTCCCACGGGGGCGCTGGTCCGTCGATGGGCTCGAGGTCCAGCTGGAGCACGTCTTCGGCCACCAGCACCGCAGCGCGGACCCTGACCTTGAGTTCTTCGGCGGCTCCCATGATCACCTCCGATCGAGCGAGAGCATGATGCGCACTTTACCTACTGCTGTTAGGTTTGTGAAGCACGCACCTCGACGACCGAACAAAGGGACCCGGATGTCCACGATCGACCGATTCCGGATGGACGGACTGACCGTCGTCGTCACCGGCGCCAGCTCGGGCCTCGGCGCCGGCTTCGCGACGTCGCTCGCGGGCGCCGGCGCGAATCTCGTGCTTGCGGCGCGCCGCCGCGAACGCCTCGAGGACCTGGCCGAGAAGCTGCGCGTCGACGTCGGCGTGACCGTGGTCGAAGCAGACGTGAGCGACCCCGAGGCGTGTGCGCGTGTCGCGGAGGAGGCACTCGCCGCCTACGGGCGGATCGATGCCCTGGTGAACAACGCCGGCCTCGGCAGCGCCGTGTCCGCACTCAAGGAAACGCCGGCGGACTTCCGGCGGATCGTCGACGTCAACCTCAACGGCGTCTTCTGGATGGCTCAGGCGTGCGCGGGGCGCATGGGCCAGGGCGGCTCCATCGTCAACGTGGCGAGCGTTCTCGGGCTGATCGCGCCCCGGTTCCCGCAGGCCGCCTACGCCGCGAGCAAGGCAGGCGTCATCGGACTGACCCGCGACCTGGCCGGCGAGTGGTCGCGCCGGAGGGGCATCCGGGTGAACGCGCTGTGCCCCGGCTACTTCGACTCCGAGATGACGGCGGAGGAGGGCGAGACCCTCCGCGCGATGGTGGGCGAGCAGTCCATGATGGGACGCTTCGGAGAGCAGGAGGAGCTCGACACCGCGATGCTGTTCCTCGCGAGCCCGGCCTCGTCCTACGTCACCGGTACCACTCTGACCGTCGACGGCGGGCTGGCGGCGTACTGATCACGGCGCGCCCTCACGCCCTCGGGTTCCCCCCCGGCCATCGCGGCGCGTAGTCCGGGTAGTCGCGAGGCACGCGGAGCGGGAACTGCGCCGGCCGCTTCTCGAGGAATGCCTGGACGCCTTCGGCGACGTCGGCGCCTCCGGGCAGGGCGTAGACCGCAGCCGACTCCGCCGCGTGCGCGTCCCACGGCGAGGAGGCGGAGAGCATGCTCCACAACAGCTGCCGGGACACCGCGGTGCCGACGCACGAAGTGTTGTCGACGATCTCACGCGCGATCCCCTGGGCAGTGGACAGCACTTCAGCACCCGGGACGCACTGCGACACGAGGCCCGCCTCCTGCGCCTCCTGCGCCTCGACGAGCCGACCGGTGAGCACCCACTCGGCGGCGCGTGAGATGCCGACGATGCGAGGGAGGAACCAGCTCGACGCGGACTCCGCGGCCATCCCGCGGCGCCCGAAGACGAACCCGAGGCGTGCGTCCTCCGCGGCGACGCGGATGTCTGCCGGCAGGACCATGGTCGCCCCGCCACCCACCGCGGTCCCGTTGACCGCAGCGACGACCGGCTTGAGCATCGAGGCGATCCGCATCGTGACGACGCCTCCGGCGTCCCGCGGCACCCCGTTGACCGTGCCGAAACGCCGTACGAACTCGGCGTAGCGCGGCGACGGCTCCCGGTCGCCGTGGTGGAAGCCCTCGTCCAGATCGGCCCCGACGCAGAAGTATCGGCCGGCTCCGGTCAGGATCACCGCGCCGACCTCGTCGTCCCGGTCGGCGGCATCGAGCGCGTCCACCAGCTCCGCGCACAGCTGCAGGGTCAGCGCGTTGCCGCGATCCGGCCGATTGAGCGTGATGGTGGCGATCCTGTCGCTCACGTCGTACCGCACCACGGGGGTCTCCGCCGTCATTCGTCCTCCTCGTCGAGGCAGCACACCGCTAGCCAGATAAACCGATTGTCATTAGATTATGCACGTGACTACAGCGACCGACCACCTGCCGCTCTCCGGCGTCCGCGTCATCGACCTCGGCGATCCCGTCGGAGAAGCAGCGGCCCGGCTTCTGGCCGACCTCGGTGCCGACGTCGTGAAGATCGAGCCGGTGGGCGGCGCCGGTTCACGCGCCCGAGGGACGATCGTCGGCAACCTGAGTCTGGACTTCGCCGTCGCGAATGCAAACAAGCGGGGAGTCCAGCTGGACCTCCCGGCGCCCGACGGGCGTCGCCGTACGGCCGACCTCGCCGGTGCGGCCGACCTGGTCATCCTCTCGCTCGACCACGCGGAGACGCTGTCGCCCGACGAGCTCGTCACAGCCCACCCCCATCTGGTCGTCGTCGTCTCGTCGCCCTTCGGCCGGACGGGGCCACGGCGCGACTGGTCCGCCACCGAGCGCACCCTCCTGGCACTGAACGGCTCCCTCTCCCGGTCCGGCCGCCCGGGCGCACCACCCCTCCTGCCGCCTCGCGGCATCGCCGACGCGACGGCCGCAGCGCACGTCGCGTGGCTCGGATTGGTCGGCGTCCGCGCTGCGCGTGCGAGCGGCACCGGACAGGTCATCGACGCAGCGCACCTCGAGTCCCTGGTGACCGGTCTCGATCCGGCTTTCGGGGTGCAGGGCTCGGCGGCCGCCGGTCGTTCCGGCAAGGTCCGACGCGGACGCCCGCCAGCGGACTCCTACCCGGTCTACCCCTGCGCTGACGGTCACGTCCGCCTGTGCCTGCTCTCACGCCGCCAGTGGCGAGGGATGTTCGAGTGGCTGGGCAGTCCCGCCGAGTTCAGCGATCCGAAGTACGACTCGATCGTCGAACGGGTGCGCGCCGGCGAGGCACTGTCCGGCCTGATTGCCGCACTGTTCCGGGACCAGCCCGGTACCGCTCTGGTCGACGAGGCGGCGCGGCGCGGCGTGCCGCTTGCGCAGGTGCTCACCCCGGGGGACGTTCTCGTCGCCGACCACTTCGTGAAGGCCGGCACGATCGCGGAGGTCGACCTGGCACCCGGGCTCCGGGCATCGGTGCCCGTCGGCTGCCTCGACCTCGACGGCGAGCGCCTCGGGTTCCGGACCTCGCTGCGCCAGGTCGACCCGGACCAGGTCTGGAGCGCGCCGCCGGCCCCACGTGGCGAGCGCCCGGGCCCGGGGGGAGCGCCGTTCGCCGGCATCCGGGTGCTGGACCTCGGCGTCATCGTCTTCGGCGCCGAGATCGGGCGCGCGTTCGCCGACCTGGGAGCCGACGTCATCAAGGTCGAGAGCAGGGACTTCCCCGACGGGCTCCGTCAGACCCGCGACGGCGCGGCGATGAATGCCTCCTTTGCCTGGGGTCATCGCAACCGGCGGAGCCTGGGGATCGACCTGCGCTCCGACGAGGGGCGCTCACTGTTCCTGGATCTCGCGTCCGAGGCCGACGTCGTGCTGGCGAACTTCAAGCCGGGGACGCTCGACCGCCTCGGGATCGGCCACGCCTCGCTCGCGTCGCGCAACCCCGACATCGTCGTGCTGGAGAGCGCGGCGTTCAGCTCGAAGGGACCATGGGCGTCCCGCCTCGGCTACGGCCCGCTGGTCCGTGCTGCGTGCGGCGTCTCTAGCCTGTGGCGCTACTCCGCGGACGAGACCGAGTGCTGGGACGGTGTCACGGTCTACCCCGACCACGTGGCCGCTCGGATCGGCGCGCTGGGTGTCGCCGCGGCGCTGATGCGTCGTGACCGCACCGGTGCGGGCGCGCGGCTGGAGCTCGGGCAGTCGGACGTCGTGCTCCACCAGCTCGCCTCCCAGCTCGCCGCGGAGGCCATCAGTCCCGGCTCCGTCTCGGCGACCGGTAACCGTGGGCACGAGCTGTTCGGCGGACTGTTCGCGTGCGCCGGCGACGACGAGTGGTGCGTCATCGAGGCGCGGTCGGACGCCGAGGTGGCCACTCTCCAAGGCGTCGTCGGCGCCGTGCGCGAGTCTGACCTGTCCGAGGCGTGCGCAGCGTGGGCTGCCGGCCGCACGCCGCGCGAGGCGATGGAAGCGCTCCAGGACGCCGGTGTCCCAGGAGCGGCCATGGCCCGGCTCCCCGAGCTGCTCGACGACCCCCAGCTCGCGCACCGTCGTACCTTCGGCACCATGAGCCACCCGGCCCTCGAGGGGTCACTCCCGGCCGAGTCCGTCGCTGCGCCGTACAGCCGCATCAGCGTGCCCACCGCCTTGCCGGCGCCCGCTCCGGGTGAGCACACGCGGGAGATCTGCCGCGACGTGCTCGTGCTCGACGACGGGGCGGTCGACGACCTGCTCGAGCGCGGTGTCCTCTTCAGCGTCGCGAGTGAACGAGCCGCCCATGACCGGACGTGATCTCGAGGAGGTCTGCCAGCCGATCTTCTACGCCGATGACCTGCGCGTCCGCGACTGGATGACCCTCGGAGACGTGGCTCCGACCGAGGCCGAGATCATCGAGTTCGCGCAGCGTTACGACCCCTTGCCTCTCCACGTCGATCCGGTGGCGGCCACCGCGTCGCCGTACGGCGGCATCATCGCCTCCGCCATGCACACCATGTCCCTCTATGCGAGCCTGGCGTCGACACGCTTCATCCCGCGCCTCGCACTCGTCGCCGGCAAAGGGATCGAGTCGGCGCGCTTCCCGACACCGGTCCGACCGGGCGACGTGCTCTCCGCTCGAATCGAGGTGGTCGAGTTGCGCCCCAGGGAAGGCCGCTCGGACGTCCTCAGTCGGGCGACGATGACCTCGAGCGCGGGGTGGTCCTCGACTTCGTCTCCATCACGGTCGTCCGGAGTCGAACGGCCGCCCCGGGAGGGTAGAGCAAGCATTGCGGCATAACCTATTGACATTAGATTGTGATAGGTGTCTCATGTTCCTAATGCCATTAGATTAATTCCTAGACGGGAGACCGATGATGACCTGGCACACTTCCACGACGAGCCGCGACGGCCTCGCTGCTCTCGTCACGACGATCCGACGTCAGGGTGGCTGCGTGTCGAGCTGCCAGCGGTGCGCCGCCGGCATCCTCGTCACCTGGTTCACGTTGTGATCCGGGGACAGATCGATGAAGATCCCTCACGTCGAACCGACGGTCGCATCCCTGCTGCGCGCCCGGCTGCTTGAGCTCGCTCGCCACCAGGACGAGCTCGCCGCCGACCAGGCCGCGACCACGCCGTACTGGAAGCCCCAGCCCCCGACGGTCCACGGGCACCGCTCGGCCGCCGACGCACTCCGCGCCGAGGCCGACCTGCTGCTGGACGCCTGCTGACGGGTGACGATCCGGCAAGACCATCGGCGTTACCTATGGCCATTAGGCTCAACTTGATCTAAGTTGCCTCGGAGCCCAACGTCACCAGCCAGGAGATGCCGTGACCACTGTGGAGAAGTCGACGTACTGCCGCATCTGTGAGCCGATGTGCGGCCTGATCGCGACGGTCGAGGACGGCAAGTTGGTGAAGTTGCGCGCCGATAAGGACGACCCGCACAGCAAGGGCTTCTTCTGCACCAAGGGCGTCGCGATGGAGCAGGTCGTGAATGACCCGGACCGCCTGCTCACGCCGATGAAGCGCGTCGGAGGCCCGGGCGAGTTCGAGCCGTGCACCTGGGACGAGGCGCTGGACGACATCGCCGCACGCTTCAAGAGGCTGCGCGATGACAAGGGCAAGAAGTCCCTGGCGGTACATGAGGGCAACCCGCCCTACTTCAGCTACGCGGCGGCGTTCTGGGGCAAGAACTTCGCCAGCGCGCTCGGCACACCGTGGTTCTACGGCATCAACTCCGAGGACGGCGCCTCCCGGGTTGCGGCGTTCAAGATGCTCTACGGGCACTGTGCACACATGCCGATCCCGGACATCCCGCGGACGGACGTCCTCCTGATGCTCGGCGCGAACCCGTGGGTGTCGAAGCTGAGCTTCGTCCACGACCCTCGGATCCGTGAGCACATGACGGGCGTCGTCAGCCGCGGCGGCCGTGTCTTCGTCGTCGATCCGCGCGAGACGCAGACCGCGAAGGTCTTCGAGCACGTGCCGATCCGCGCGGGTCAGGACGCCTTCTTCCTGCTCTCGGTCCTGCACGTGATCATCGGCGAGGGGCTGTACGACGAGGCGTTCGTGGAGCAATGGACCACCGGTTTCGACACCTGGGCCGAGATCGTGAAGCGATTTCCTCCCGAGGCAACGGCTGAGCACACCGGCATCGCACCGGAGGTCGTGCGCGACATCGCGCGGGCGTTCGGCGGCGCCCGCAGGGCAGTCGTCTACGGACGGACCGGGACCTGCACCCAGGAGTTCGGAACGCTGACCAACGTCCTGCAGGACTTCGTCAACATCGTCACCGGCAACTTCCAGCGCGAGGGCGGCTGGGTGTGGGCGTGGTCGCCCGTCGAGACGGCGTACCTCGCCGAGAAGCTCAACTTCGCCTCGTTCGGCAAGGTGCGGACCCGTGTCGACGGCCTGCCGGACGCCTACGGGTTCCTGCCCTCCTCCGCCCTACCGACGGAGATCCTCACGCCTGGTGCCGGCCAGATCCGCGGCATGATGATGATCGGCTCGAATCCGGTGGTGACCGGACCGCAGGGCCTCAAGCTCGTCGAGGCGCTCCAGGACCTCGAGATCTTCGCGGCGATGGACCTCTACATGAACGAAACCAACAAGTACGCGCACTACCTGCTCCCGGCGACCACGATGTACGAGCGCGAGGACGCGCCCATCCAGTTCGCCAACCGATACATGCGGCCCAGCTTTCGCGTCACCGAGAAGGTGATCGAGCCCATGGGGCAGGCGCGGGAGGAGTGGGAGGTGCTGAACGAGATCTGCAAGCGCATGGGCCTGGGCGGGGCGCACATGTTCGGCATCGAGAGAGCCCTGGCCAAGGTGGGGATCGGCATGAAGCCGCACCAGATGGCGGACCTGTTGATCCGCACCGGCAAGGGGGGCGACCTCTACAGCCTCCGGCGCTCGGGTTGGTCGTGGAAGAAGTACGTCGAGAAGGCACCCCAGGGCGTGGTGTTCCACGAGGAGCTGCCCATCTCGTCGGTCAAGAAGGTCATCAGGACCAAGGACCGCAAAATCGCGATGGCGGATCCTCGCTTCCTCAGCGAGCTCGCGCGCCTGGAGTCCTCGGGCAGCGACGCACCTGGTTTCCCGCTTCGCATGATCGGCATGCGCGAGATGAACTCGCACAACTCCTGGATGCACAATTCCCCCCGGCTGATGCCCGACAAGCGCCAGCACCGGCTCCACGTCAACCCCGAGGATGCTGCTGCGCTCGGGCTGGCCGAGGACGACCTCGCCAGTCTGGCCTCCGAAGGTGGGGCGGTCGAAGTTCAGGTGACGCTCAACTCGGAGATGACCCGCGGCACCGTCGCCCTTCCCCACGGGTGGGGCCACGCTGGTGGATGGCAGCGGGCTAACGCCGCGGGCGGATCCACCTCGAATTTCCTCTCCTCCCGGGTGGAGGCGATCTCCGGCACGTCGGTGCTCAACGGAGTCCCCGTGCGCCTCGAAGCACTCGGCCTCTCCGCCGACGTCGGGGCCGTGGCAGAGACCGCTGCGCGCTAGACGGCGCTGCTGAGTGACCGCGCGAGCTCGAGGTAGGGCGCGACGGCCTCCCCTGAGGTGTCGAAGCCTGGGCCGCTGCCGGAGCCGGCGCGGCGGCGGTGGTCGATGCCGGCGGCGATGACGGCGACCTTGAAGTAGGCCAGGGCTTGGTGGAACTCCCAGTGGTCGAGGTCGCGGCCGCAAGTGGCGACGTAGGAGGCGGCGAGCGCGTCGGCATCCGGGAGCCGATCACTCGTCCAGGCGCTGGGCGCGCCCATGATGAGGTCGAAGGCCGGTTCGCGGTAGGCGCACATCATCGCGACGTCGGCGACCGGGTCGCCGATGGTGGACAGCTCCCAGTCGACCACGGCCGCGACCCGCGCGTCCGGCCCAGCACCGGCGACGAGGGTGTTGTCGATCCGGAAGTCGCCGTGGACGATCGAGGTACGACACTGCTCGGGCAGGTCGCGCTCGAGCCGGCCGACCACCTCCGCGGCCAGCGTTTCCAAGCCCGGTATCCCGACGATCTCCCACTGCCCGGCCCACCGGCGCAGCTGGCGCGCGGCGTAGGCATCCGGGCGGCCGAACCTCTCCAGACCGACGGCGACGTGATCGACCGCGTGCAGGGCGGCCAGCGCGGCGATCATGCCGTCGACCACCGCGGCCAGGCCGAGGTCGTCCAGGCCGGCCAGGTCGGCCTGGGTGCGGTACGCCTCGCCGGACACGAACGCGCTCACGGTGAACGGCACACCGAGCAGACCGTCGTCGTGGAGGAGCACCGCCTCGGCGACGGGCACCGGCGTGCCGCCGAGCGCTGCGGTCACGCGGTGCTCACGCGCGACGTCGTGAGCCGAAGGCGTGCGCCCGGCCCGGGGTGGGGTGCGCAGGACCCAGCGACTCCGACCGTCCGTGATCACGTAGGTGAGGTTCGATCGCCCGCCGGAGAGCAGGCTCGCGCTGAGCCTGCCGGCAGGTCGAGCGCCGGCGGTCGCCATCGCGTCGGCGATACCGGCCAGCTCGGCAGCGGTCAGGTCGGTCATCCGGCTGCCACGATCCGTCGTACGGCGCGCTTGGCGATCGACCACCGGTGAACCTCGGAAGGTCCGTCGTAGATCCGGAAGGGGCGGATCTCGCGGGCGATCTTCGCGACGGGCAGGTCGCGGGAGACTCCGAGGCCCCCGCACATCTGGACCGCGCGGTCCACGACGCGGTGCAGGGCCTCGCCGGCGAAGGTCTTGGCGATCGAGGTCGACTCCGAGGCGCGGCCACCGGCATCAAGCTCGCGGCAAGCCTCCAGGAGCAGCGCCCTGGTCGCCGCGAGGTCGATCTCGTTGTCGGCGATCATCTGCTGCATCATCCCGAGGTCGGAGAGCCGGGAGCCGAAAGCCTCACGACCGGAGACGTGGGCGACCGCGATCTCGTGGGCCCGGCGGGCGGCTCCCGACCAACGCATCACGTGGGTCATTCGGGCCGGCCCCAGTCGCACCTGGGCGTATCGGAAGCCCTCGTCGACGCCGCCGAGGACGTCCTCGTCGGGCACGAACACGTCGGTGAAGGTCATCTCGCAGTGCCCGCCGAGCATCGAGCGGTCCACGGTTCCGATGTGCCGGTCCACGCTGATGCCGTCCCTGTCGGCCGGAGCCAGGAGCATGGTTGCACCGCCGGCGCCGCCGGGCTCGCCACTGGTGCGGGCCATGATGATGAAGAACCCAGCGCCGTCGGCTCCGGTGATGAACCACTTCCGCCCGTTGACCAGCCAACCACCGTCGACCTTGGTAGCTGCGGTGCGCAACATCGAAGGGTCCGCACCAGCTCCTGGAGCAGGCTCGGTCATGGCGAACGCTGACCGCAGCTCGCCCTTGACCAGCGGCGCGAGGTAGCGCTCACGCTGATCGGTTGTCGCAACATGGTCGAGCAGATGGATGTTGCCCTCGTCAGGAGCGTTGATGTTCAACGCCATCGGTCCGAAGACCGACCGGCCGGCCGCCTCGAACACCGGTGCCCGGTCGAACATCCCGAGCCCAAGGCCTCCGAGGTCGGTCGGCCCGTGCGGCGTCAGCAGGCCGCGCTCCCGCGCAAGCCCTTGCAAGCGAGCCCGCAGCGCCTCGCCGCCCGCCGCGTCGACATCACCATCGTGCTCGTCGTCCACCGGCAGCACGTACTCGCGAACCAGCTCGTCGACTGCGTCGACGAGCTTCTCGATCTCGGGCATCTGATCCTCCTCGCTGCCGACCGAGCGCTCGCTCGGTCCTGAGAAGAGTGCCACGGGTCAGACGCGCGGGTCAAAGGCTCAGCGTGCCCCGACCAGCGCCCGGCACAGGGCGAGCTGCCGGCGTACGACGGCGCCGACCGCGGCTCCCCCGTCGGGTCGGTACCACGTCGCCACGCCCACGCACAGCACCGAAACGGCCCGAGCCGCTTCCCGCGGATCGGGCGTCGAGAACTCCCCCGCCCGGCGACCGGCCTGGATGCATGCTTCGACCAACGCCTGCTGCTGATCCCGGAGCGCGATCACCCGCGATCGGTTCCCCGGCTCCAGGCTGCGCAGCTCCGTCGACGCGACGAAGGCGTGGTCCCGACGCTCCACGTGGAACCGGACCAGCTCACTCACCACGGCATCGAACTGCTGGAGGGGATCGTCGCCGGCGGCATCCAGCGCCGCCCGGGAGCGACTCAACAGCTCGTCCATCACCAACACCATCAAATCGACCAGGATCTCCTGCTTCGACCGGTAGTGGTGGTACACCCCCGGCACCGACAGCCCCGCCACCTGTGCAATCGCCCGGATGCTGGTGCCGTGGTAGCCCTGCTCGGCGAAGAGACCCAGTGCCGCTTGAAGAACACGTTGCTCGCTCCGCTCGTTCAGCGAGGAGTCGGGCATGGCGCGACTGTAACTGGTTCTGAGATCGCGAACCTCGCTGCGGCCGCGGGTCAGCATGCGTCGCGCAAGGGGTGGACGACCAACTGACGACGATCATCATCGACAGGCGACGTTGACCGATGCCGAAGTATTCCGCCAGCAGATCGGACTAGGCACCGCGACGACCGCGCCGCCGAGACCGGCCCACCCAGGCCGCCAGCTGAGACGGACGTCGCCTGGCCGACGACGTACGCCGCGTCGGCTCTCCCCCGGAATTCGCGCGACCAAAAGAGTCGCCACACGCCTCGTGCATCGACGGAGCCGCCGTCAGCCATGCCCGCCATCAGCGTGCCTGTCGTCGACCACGAGCCACGGCCGGAGATCTGCACCAGCAAGTGGTCACGGCACATCACCGACCGCAGCGAGCTGCTTCATGGCATCCAGGGAAATCGCACTCGTTGACATGCTCACCGTGCTCAGGGATTCAAGTACCGGCGCGCCGCGTGCCCACCGGGATCATCTACCCGTCCCAAGGTTGCTCTCGCGACGGACGATCTGCCTTAGTCGCCGTACGGTCGATAGATCCAGCCCGGTCAGCCTCGCTACGTCAGTGATCGACAGACGCTCGGTCAGAAGCTGCTCGATCGCGGCCGCGGCCGCATGTTCCGCGGCTTCCTTTGCGCGCTCGGCTTCGGCCCGCGCCTCCCACGCCACCTCGACGTCGACGGTGGCGTCATCGATGCGCTGTTCGCGGGCCAGTTGGTCCGGGTCCAGCTGCCGCCGGCGCTCGCGCGCCGCCTTCAGCCGGCTTTCCCCGGCGCGGTCGCGCCCGGCCTGCGCCTGTGACGCCGTGCTCATTGGCGACCACCTCTTCCGTGATCCGAGTCGTGGCCGATATCCCCGCGATGCCTTCACCCCACAGAAGCAACGTCGCCCCCGATCGATCGGACAGTCCGCGGCCGACTTTCGGATCCACTGCCGACGCGAGCGCCACCGACGTTCACTACCGCGTCGAGGACCCCCTCAACTTCCTCGCACCCCATGCACTGTCGGAACTGGGTGCCGGGCGGGTGTCCGAAACGGGATCGCGGCGGTTGCTTCTCCGCGGCGTGATGGGTGTGCACAAGCTGACCGCAGGAGACGGGTACTCGTACCTGACCCGTCAGGTCGCCGTGCACGATGCGACCGACCGCGGCCATGCGGGACTGGCCGACTACTACGCCGAGAAGGGCGAGTCACCGGGTCGTTGGTTCGGCGCCGGGCTCGGTGCGCTCGACCTCGAGGTGGGCTCGGAAGTCACCGAGACCCACATGCGGAACCTGTTCGGCGAGGGCCGCCACCCCGATGCGGAGCGGCTCGAGAACGCCGCTCTGGACGCCGGCAAGAGCCTCACACAGGCGAAGAAGGCCTCCCAGCTGGGTCGGGTGTTCGCGATCTACCGGGGCAACCAGTCGGAGTTCATCCAGGAGACCGCGAAGCGTTACGTCGCCTACAACCTGACCCGCGGTGCGCACTGGAACACGCGTGTCCCGGCCGAGGTACGCGCGCGGATCCGCACCGAACTGGGCAACGAGCACTTCCTCCGCGAGCACGGTCGGGCCCCGATCGATGACCGCGAGCGGGGCTCGTTCATGGCCAAGGCCACCCGCCAGCAGACCACCGCGGTAGCTGGTTACGACCTCACCTTCGCCCCGGTGAAGTCCATCTCCACGCTGTGGGCGCTGGCCGACCGCGACGTCGCCAAGCAGATCGAGGACGCCCACCACGCTGCTGTCGAGGCCACCCTGTCGTGGCTCGAACGCGAGGTGCTGTTCACCCGCCGCGGCCGCGGCGGCCTCCAGCAGGTCAAGGCCAGGGGCCTGATCGCGGGCATCTTCACCCACCGCGACGCCCGCTCCTCCGACCCGCACCTGCACACCCACGTAGCGGTCAGCAACAAGGTCCAGGACGAAACCGGACGCTGGCTCGCCGTCGACGGACGGGTCCTGTACAAGGCCAACGTCACCCTCGCGGAGACGTACAACACCCTCATCGAGTCCGAGCTCGTCGCCCGGCTGGGGATGCGTTTCGAGAACCGCCGTCGCGGCCTGAACAACGCCGTCGACAAGCGGCCCGTGCGCGAGATCGTCGGCGTCGACGAGCGGCTGGCCAAGACCTGGTCCAAGCGGCACAGCGCCATCGAGGCCCGACGCCGCGAACTGGCAGCGGCCTTCCAGACCGAGCACGGTCGCCCGCCGACCGAAGGCGAGGCCGTCACCCTCGCGGAGAAGGCCTGGGACCAGACCCGGCAGGCCAAGCACGCACCCCGCTCCGAGTCCGACCAGCGGGCCGCGTGGCTGGCCGAAGCCGCCGCCATCATCGGCAGCGAGAAGGCCGTCCGAGACATGGTCGAGCACTGCCTCGGGCACACCTCGGAGGCCCAGGACGTCACCGACGAGTGGGTCGCCGAGACCGCGGAGCGGGTCGTCGAGCGGGTCGCCGAGGACCGTGCGACCTGGCAGGTCTGGCACCTGCGCGCCGAGGCACAGCGCCAGGCCCGCGCCCACGGCATCCGGCTGCCCGACCTCGACGCCGCCGTCGACCGCGTCGTCAACACCGCGATCGCCTACCACTCCATCGCCTTCACCGACCCCGACCCGCTCACCCACGCCACCACCGCGGCCGAGTTAGCAATGGCGATCCCCGCTCCCCTGCAGCGCACCGAGCCGGGCGTCGAGGGCGAGAAGGTGGTCAGCGTCTACAGCCTCGCCGGCGCCCGCCAGTACACCTCCCAGGCCGTCGTCGACGCCGAACGGCGCATCGTCGCCGCTGCCCGACGCACCGGGGGCCGCACCATCAGCGAGGTCCGGGTCGGCATCGCGATCGCCGAAGCCGCCGCCAACAGCGACTCAACCCGGCTCCAGTTCAATGCCGCCCAGCAGTCCCTGGTGCGCGAGATGGCCACCAGCGGCCGCGCCGTCCAGCTCGCCCTCGCACCCGCCGGGACCGGCAAGACCACCGCCATGGCCGTCCTCACCCGCGCCTGGCAGGACTCCGGCGGAACCGTCATCGGCCTCGCACCCTCCGCCGTCGCCGCCCAAGAACTCGCCGCCTCCATCAACCCCGAGAACAGCGACGCCCCCGCCGCCGCGAAGGCCAAGGGACTCCTGAACGGGCCATCGCGCCCGGGCCGGAAGAAGGTCCGCGCCGACACCCTGGCCAAGCTCGTGTGGCACACCCGGCGCGGCGATGCGCCCGCGTGGATGGCGAGGATCAACGCCAAGACCCTGGTTCTGATCGACGAGGCAGGCATGGCCGCCACCACCGACCTCGCGGCCGCGATCGACTACATCACGTCCCGCGGCGGCCAGGTCCGTCTCGTCGGCGACGACCGGCAGCTCGCCTCGGTCGCCGCCGGCGGCGTCCTGCGCGACATCGCCCACCAGATCGGCGCCGTCACCCTCAGCGAAGTGCACCGCTTCCGCAACCCCGACGGCAGCCTCAACCACGCCGAAGCAGCCGCCACTTTGGCCCTGCGTGAAGGCGACCCGTCGGCGATCGCGTTCTACGCCGACCGCGGCCGCATCCACGTCGGCGACCTCGGAGCCTGCGCCGACCATGCCTACGCCGCATGGGCCGCCGACCGCGCCAGGGGCGAACACGACTCCGACTCGACCTTGATCGCACCCACCCGCGAACTCGTCTCCGAGCTCAACACCCGCGCCCGCAACGACCGTCTCGCCGGACTCGACGAGAAGGAGATCGGGCGCGTCTTGACGCTGGCCGACGGCACCAAGGTCTCCGCCGGCGACCGGATCATCACCCGTGAGAACGACCGCCGCCTCTCCATCAGCCGCACCAACTGGGTCAAGAACGGCGACCGCTGGCACGTCAAAGAGGTCAACGCCGACGGCTCCCTGACCGTGGTCCACGACCAACTCGGCAACACCATCACCCTGCCGGCCGACTACGTCTCCAAGACCGTCCAGCTCGGGTACGCCACCACCGTTCACGGCGCGCAGGGCATCACGACCGGCACTTGCCACGTCGTCCTCACCGGTGACGAGGACCGCAACCTGCTCTACGTTGCTCTCTCGCGCGGCAAGTTCGCCAACCACCTCTATCTCAACGTCGCTGGGGACGGCGACCCGCACAACCTGATCAGGCCCGAGGCACTGATCCCGCCGACCGCGTTCGACCGGATCGCGCAGATGCTGCGCCGCGACGGCTCGCTGGTCTCTGCGACCACCACGCTGCGTGATCAGACCAACCCGCACCAGCTGCTCGGTGACATGGCCGCCCGCTACCACGACGCCGTCAGCGCCGGAGCCGAGAACCTCATCGGTCCCGTCGGCATGGACAAGATCGATGCTCACGCCGAAACACTCCTCACGGGACTCACCGAGGCCCCCGCCTGGCCGACACTGCGGTCCCATCTCGCGCTCATCGCGCTCGACGAGCACAGCCCCCTGAAGCTGCTGACAGCCGCCGTGAGCGTCGGGTCGCTGGCCGACGCACGCGACCCCGCGGCGGTGCTCGATGCCCGTGTTGACGATCTCATGGCCGAGCTCACCGCGGCCCGGCCACACGACCCTGACGCTCCGCCGCCCGCGGAAGGGCCGCTTCCGTGGCTGCCCGGCATCCCCGGTCGCCTGGCCGAGGCCCACGACTGGGGGCCGTTCGCGGCCGCCTACCACCAGCTTGTGCGTGAACAGATCGACGCCGTGCGCGAGGAGGCTCGCGGCTGGGCCGGCGCCACCGCTCCCGTGTGGGCACAGCCTTTCCTCGAGGACGAGGACACCGACTTGCGGGCCGAGCTTGCGGTGTGGCGAGCCATCGCTAGGACTGAGGAGAACGATCTTCGCCCGACCGGTGACCGCTCCATCGGCGCCCCCGGTGCCTACCAGGCCAAGCTCAACTGGTCCGTCCGCTCGGCACGTCCGAGCTACCCCTTCTCCCAGCGCACCTGGTACCAGGTGCTGCCCGAGACCGTCCGCGCCGATCCGTGGATCACCCCACTGTGCCAGCGACTCGCCCGCCTCGAACGCGCCGGGCTGCCCGTCACCGACTACATCAAGAAAGCACTCGGCACCGAAACCGACACCGCCGCAGCCGCGCGGCCGCTGCCCGACGAGCAGCAAGCCGCCGCGCTGTGGTGGCGACTTGTTCCCCACCTCGGGCCCGCCGCACTCACCGCTGACGAACACTCCGCGAACCTGCTGCAACCCACCTGGCGGACGACCCTGGTTGCGCTCGTCGGCACCACCAAGGCCGACTACCTTCACAAAGCCCCTGCGTGGCCCAGGCTCGTCGCGGCAGTCGATGAAGCCTGCGAGCACCACGACTGGACGCCGCGCGAGATCCTCGCCAGCGCACTCGCCGGCGTTCCCCAGGACGGGTCCCTGACCGGCGTCGAGGTCGCTGACGTGCTCGTGCTGCGCATCGCCATGCTCACCGACCAGCCCCCAGACGCGTCGCTCGGCGACGCAACCGTCGTCCACTCCCCCACCCCAGTGGAGTACGAAGCTCTCACAGCCGAGCCGGTCGATGAGGCAGACCAGCTGCCGTACGACGAAGGCGCGGCCACCAACTACCCGGACGCCGATGACCCCTACGCGCCGCCCCTGCCGTGGGAGCATGCCGCCGAGGTCACCGAGCACGCGTTCCCCGACCCGAACCAGTTCCCGGCCGACCGGGTCCACGAACTCAACCAGCAGGCACTGGCCTACTTCGAGTCCTGCTACCCGCGCTCCTGGGCGCCGGGCTACCTGGTCGCACGGCTCGGGACCGACCTTACCGATCACCCCGGCTACGCGGTCGGGTACGCACCCGGAGGCGGTCGCAGCCTGATGCGCCACCTGATCGACCAGGGCGCCAGCCTCGACGAGCTCGAACAGGCCGGGCTCGTCTCCCGGCGTGCACGCAGCGACGGCTCGACCTACTACCGCGACTTCTTCCGCGACCGACTGGTCATGCCGATCCGTGACCCCCACGACTCCACCGGGCAGACGGTCCTCGGCTTCGTCGGCCGCCGCAACCCCACCAAGACCGACGACGACTACGCCGGCCCGAAGTACCTCAACACCCGCACCACCCCGGTCTTCACCAAAGGTGAGGCACTCTTCGGTTACGCCGAAGCCCGCGAACCCCTCGCCAACGGCGCCCTCCCGGTCATCGTCGAGGGTCCCATGGACGCTCTGGCCATCACCCTCGGCAGCAACGAAGCCGCCGTCGGCATCGCCCCCATGGGCACAGCGCTCACCGTCAACCAGATCAAACTGCTGCGCGCCCACATCGACCTCGTCAACGGCCGCGACCGCATCGCCGTGGCCACCGACTCCGACCCCGCCGGATGGAAGTCGGCACAGAAGGCCTTCTGGCACCTGACCGCCGCCGACCTCGACCCCACCCACCTCGACCTGCCCGACGGCCTGGACCCCGCCAACCTGTTCGAGACCCAGGGAGCTGACGCGATCACCGCAGCCCTCGAGAACCGGTCCCCGCTCGGCGACGCGATGATCGACCACCTGCTCCGCACCGCCGGCCACTGGTCCGACACCGCCGTCCGTCAGAAACTCATCCACCAGGCCGCCCGAGTCCTCGGCGCCCGCGGAGCGGAGGCCTGGCTGGAGGCCACCGAACGACTCCGCAACCAGCTCCACCTCGCCCCCGGAATCCTCGAGCACCAGACCGTCGCTGAAAGCATGAAGCGCGACCGCAACGGCCCGGCCTACGCCCAGGCGCGAATCGACGAGATCAATGACCAGGCTCGCGCCCGCGTTGCCAAGCCCCCCGTGTCGCGTCGGCACGCGGCGGAGCAAGCGACTGCACCCCCCAAACGCGAGCACAGCACGCCGTCTGACCGACATGACCCGGCAGGCCCGACGCGTTAGCAATGGTTTCCCCTAGGACCGCCGAGCGAAGCCCCGCCCTACGACGCCGAGTCGCGAAACGATTCGAAGGCGGGACGGTTCGTCAGGAAGCGTTGTGAGGGCGTCCGCTTCATCAGCGGCCGCGACATCCGCGACATATGCGTGGCCGGGGTGTGGCGTGCCGATGTGCCTGAGTAGCCGCGAGCTGCAACGTCGAGGCCCGCGCGGGGGGTGATGAACCGATGTCAATGCCTGCGGATACAACGGCTATGGGCGCTGCATACCGGAATGAACCGACGCCGAGCGTGGGACGTGTCGGGCCACGTCGCTGCCCGTTACCCTCTTTGCATGGGCATCCTTACCGCTGAAAGTGCGTCGCTGCGCGCGGCGATCGCCGCTCATCGCGGTGGCGTTGAGGACGTCCTGCGGCGGTACCACGCCGCAAACCCACGGCTGTTCGGCTCAGTTGCCAGGGGCGAGGCCACAGCCGACAGCGACATCGACCTCTTGGTGGAGCTCCTGCCGGGCGGCGGCAATGAGTTGTTGCGCGTCGCGGGCATAGCCGAGGAGCTGAGCCAACTCTTGGGC
>Ga0164290_1000482_pt1 | contig 124830 bp, 125 predicted proteins | sample Micstemetagenome_FD_108782 | JGI IMG/M metagenome (GOLD analysis project Ga0164290, IMG submission 108782) | Contaminated culture microbial community from soil near Moab, Utah, USA - Microcoleus steenstrupii SON62 (Illumina Assembly) | ecosystem: Environmental > Terrestrial > Soil > Soil crust... | reverse complement strand
CTCACGCAGGTCATTCGAGAGAGGACGCATCGATACTGGCCTCCTACCCAGCCAGCATCTTGAATCACATTCCGCACAGATCGGGAATCCCCTCCGATTCCCTCAAGAAATGAAACGCTCTAGACGCCCGGCGCGGCACACTGCGAGATGAACTGCCGGGTCAGGCGCTCGTACCTGGTGTCGCCGGTACGAGTCTCGAGCAGGGCATCGCGCGCGTCGGGCACCACGATGGTCGCCTGGTGGGTCGTGCCATCGCCGCATCGCAATTGCATCGTGACCGGCGCGGCCGTCATGCGGCCGACGCCCCGCAGGGGCTCCAGAAGATCGTAGAACTGCTCGGTGCTGGCGGCCGGCGGGGTGTCGCATCTTTGGTGATTGACGGACATCCACAGCCTGACGTCGCCGGCCGGACTGCAGGAAATCTCCTCGATCACGTCGCTGCTCTCGAAACCGACGCTGAGGCGCTCGGCGCAGAGTTCATAGACGAGCACGTTCATGCCGCCTTCGCCGTCGTCGAGAATGCCGCGCTTGCAATCTCCGGCTGACACCGGAGAGGCGAGCAGGATCATGCACAACGCGCCCAGACCGCCCGCGAGGCGATGGCGCGCCGGGCCGGTCATTCCGCTTCGTTCTCGCGATCGACGCTCGCCGTTTCCCGCGCGCGATCGGTTTCGGCCATCTCGGCCTTGAAGCGCTGGAGTTCCCGGCCGGTGAGGCGCGTCCGCTGCTCGGTGCGGGTCATGCCGAGGGGATCTATGGGGCGGCCGCCGCGATGCAGCTCGAAATGAAGGTGCGGCCCCGTCGAAAGACCTGTGCTGCCCACGTAGCCGATCACCTGCCCCTGGCGCACGCGCGCGCTGCGCTTCACGCCCGCGGCGATGCGCGACATATGGGCATAGCCGGTGGCGAGACCGCCCTCGTGGGCGATCTTGACCCATTTGCCGTAGCCACCGAACACGCCGGCTTCGATCACGTGACCGGCACCCGCCGCAAGGATAGGCGTGCCGGTCGGCGCGGCGAAGTCGATGCCGGCATGCAGCCGCGTGAACCTGAGGACGGGATGCTGACGCAGGCCGAAGCGCGAGGAGATGCGGCTCATGTTCAGCGGCGTGCGCAGCAGCGACTTGATCACGCTCTCGCCCTCTTCGTTGTAGAAGAACTCCTCGCCGTCGCGCGGCTTGAACCGGTAGATGCTGTAGCGCTCGGCGCCGCCGCCGGTCGTCAATTCGGCCCAGAGCACACGCCCGTCGTCGGCTGGAATTCCGTCGCTCGTCCAGCTGCGCTCGACCAGCACGTCGAAGCGATCGCCGGCCTTGATGTCGTGCTGGAAATTCACGTCCCACGAAAAGGCGCGCAGCATTTCGGCAAGCGCCCCGTGCGGCACGCCGGCCGCCTCGGCGCTGCCGATCACCGAGCCGTCGACCATGCCCGAGGCGCGCTGCAGCCGGGGCGTCACCGCGAAGACTTCCTCCTCCACGCTATAATCCCCGTCGTCGTCGCGCTCGACGGTGAAGGCACGCTGCGGCTCCGGTCTGATGGAAAGGCCGACCAGGACCGTCGCCTCCTCGGCCTCCAGCCGCTGCAGCTTCAGGATCAGCGTCTGCCCGATCGGCAATCGGTCCAGCCTGACGTGCCGGGCCAGCGCCGCCACGATCTCCGCCCCATCGGTTGCGGAGATGCCCAGCCGGTCGAGCACGCGGGCTACGGTGTCGCCCTTACGCAATTCGATCGCGGCTTCGACATGGGGCGGACCGAAATCCGGCGGCGCCGTCTCCGGCGAAGGCTCGGGAAGGACCGCTGCGATGTCTTGCACCGGCGCAGCAGGCTGCGGTGCTTCCACCATCACCGTCTGCGGCGTTCCCGATTCCGGTGCGAGATCGAACGCCGTTGCCTCGCGCGCCGGAACACGCTTCTCCTGCAGTGCCATCAGGCTCACCGCCGCCACCACGGCAAGGCTGCCGAAGCACATCCCGACTTTTCTCCACGGCCCTCCTGCCGCAACGGCCGGACGAAACTGTTCGAAGGTGGTCTGCGCGACGGCGGCCTGTGAATCCGGCATTCCAGGAAGGTCCTCGGGGACGGAGTTGACGGGAAGCTGGTGCCAGAGGTCTCGCTGCGCCGGCTGCGGGAGACTCGGTCGGAAAGTTGGCAGCAATGTGGTTGCGCGTCGTCTCGACGCGGCGAAGCGCGCGCTCAGGGCGCGAGACGCTTCAACGTCGCTTCAGCGAAGCGCTCCGCCGAAGCCGGCTCGAAGTCCATGAACAGTGCCGGCTCCAGCACTTCGACTTCGATCACGATGAGCGTGCCATCGCGCACCACGCCATCGACCCGCGCGTAGAGCGGCATCGTGGGCAGACTGGCGAGGCAGGCGGCGCCCTGAGCCGTGACCTCGGATGGCGGTGTCTCGGCGGTGCGGGTCGGGTTGAAGCGGGAATTGGAGCGGAACTCGCCGGGTGGCGGCCGCTTGCGCAGGGCGTGACTGAACACGCCGTCGAAATAGGCGAGCGACAGTTCGCCCTCGCCGATCTCGGGCAGGAATTCCTGCACGACCACCCCCGAGGCGCGCGCCTCGTCGGAGAGCGCCGCGATCTGTTTCGCGATCGTGGGGCGCTGCAGCAGTTCGACGGAATGGCCCGACGCACCGCTGGCAGGCTTCACCACGGCGCGGTCCCAACCGGTTTCATCGAAGACGCGCCCGACCGCCGCGGCTTCGCAAGGCACCACGAAACTGCGCGGCACGCGGACACCTGCCGCGTCGAGCTTGGCCACATAGTCCTTGCGCAGGTTCCAGCGCACCAGCTCGATGGGATTGAACAGCCTCGTCGACGCCGCGATTGCCTCCGTCCAGGCGCGGAATGCGTCGAGCGCGCGATAATAGCCCCAGGTCGAGCGCAATACGACGGCATCGGCGCCGTCGAAAGCCTCGCGCGGTCCGTCCCAAGGCGCGCCGGTGACGCGACAGCCCCGCCGCTCCAGGGCCGCGGCGTACAGGCGGTCGGAGGCGGTGATCTCCGGGTCGTCGGCCGAGGTGGCGAGAACGAAGTGCGGGCGCATGCCGCTACATAGCCAAAAGGTCCGGCGCGCGTCTTGCTTCGAAACGATCATGCCGCCGCCCCTTCCCGTGACGTTCGCCGCCGGTCCCGCCGGCCCGTGGCACATCGAGCGCCTGTCGCCCGTGGCCGGCCCCGGCCTCCCGGCGGCCACGCATCTCGCGATGACCGACCTGCCCGGGGCGAGCTGGCGCCTGCGCGGGGTCGTCAGTCATCCGCGCTATTCGACGGCGGCCGAGTTGAAGACGCTGGCCGGGGTTCAGGCCGGGCTGGGGCGCCCTGAAGCGACCTGCGCGGCGCTGATCCCGATCCGCAAGTCGGAGGCCTGGTGGTCGATGGCGCAGGACGAGCGCCGTGCCGTCTTCGAGGATCGCTCGCGACACATCGCGCTGTCGATGAAGTACCTGCCCGCCATCGCGCGCCGCCTTCATCATGCACGCGACCTCGGCGAACCCTTCGACTTCCTCACCTGGTTCGAGTTCGCGCCCGAGCACGAGGCGGCTTTCGACGATCTCCTCGGTGAACTGCGTGCCAGTCCCGAATGGACCTATGTCGAGCGCGAGGTCGAGATCCGGGTGCGGCGCATCGACTGATCCCGGGTGACCGCTACTTGCACACGTTCTTCAGTGCCTGCCATTCCGCCGTGCTGAACGGCAGCTTGCCCGACGGCGGGCGCTTGGTGGCGGCGATACGCTCCTGCGTCGGCGGATGGCTCGACCAGATGCCGGCTTCCTGGGCAGCGTCCCCGGGTTTGGTCTTCAGCATCTGCTCGAAGAAGGTCGAGACGCCGTCGGCACGCAGGCCACCTTTCTCGAGCAGACGGACGCCGGTCTCGTCGGCCTCGCGCTCGAAGGCCCGGCCGTTGCGCAGCGCCAGCAGCGCGCTGCCGCCGGTGCCGAACGTGCTGAGCACGTCGGAGTAACCGCCACTCAGGAGCCTGATCAGAAGGTCGATCCCGTAGGCGCGCACCAAGCCCTTGGTCGGATGGTAGTGCACGACATGGCCAATCTCGTGCGCCAGAACGCCCGCGACCTGCGTGCTGGTCGCCTGGTCGATCAGGTCCGAATAGAAGACGAGGATGGAACCTGGCAGGGTGAAGGCATTGACCGGGCCGCCCTTGACGACATGCACCGTGACCTCGTGCTTGTAACCCGCTTCCTTCGCGAGATCGTTGGCCAGCCGGTTGATCGCAGCGAGACCGGCCTTGCCCGTGCACTCCTCCTCGTCGGCAATCAACTGGTCGAGCACCGTCTCGCCGAGCTTCACCTGCCACGAATAGGGCAGAAGCGGAGCGGCATAGCCGGTGCCGTATTCAACCGCGCTCCAGAACAGGCCGATCAGCGCGACGATCGCCAGCGAATAGGCGCCGAGTCGCGGCGCGACCTTCACCGGCTCGAGCGCCAGCGGGTTCAGCGCCGGCACGAGCGAGGCGAGCTGTTTGCGCCAGGCCGGATCCTCGATCGCCAGCCGCGCCTCGCTGCCGCGCACGGTCACGGGTGGCACCGCCTCGTGGTGCGAATCGCCCAGCACGGAAAGGTCCGCGACCGGCCAGCGCGCGACGATGCTGGAATCCGCCGGCCGGTAGATCACGAGCTCGCTGGCGGTGACACGGAGCATCACTTCCTGCACCCCGGCGGTCTGGCCGTCGTAGTAGCGGGCGGCCATGGTCAGACCCCGCCTATGTCGAACATGTCGAGCAGGCCCTCGCCGTAGGTCGGGCCGAGGTCGGTGGGCTGGCGGATCTCGTCGCCCAGCGGCGCGCCGTAGATCCAGAGCTGGCCCGCGATCAGCTTCATCGTGCGGTGCATCACCCACGGCCAGCCGATCCCGAGGGTCAGCAGCACGATCAGGTAGTTCAGCACCAGGAAGCCCCACATCTGGCGCGTCGACAGCGCCGTCGCGAACAGCACGTTGCCGGCGCGGCTGCGGGTCACCAGGTAGCGCATCAGGTAGGCCTGCCACCAGCAGCGCAGCGGCAGAATCAGCAGGCCGAACACCAGATAGGCGGCGAAGCCGATGGCCAGCACGAGGACGAGGGTGCGCAGGCTGGGATGGGAGAAGAGCTTCTGGAGATCCTCGAACGTGAAGCCCAGGCTTTCGATCGTACCGCCGATCAGGGCGAAGGTGGCGCCGGCCGCGATCGCCCAGGCCAGGATGTTCAGGAAGTAATAGCCGATGTAGCGGCCGTAGATGTCACCGGCGCGGCCCGCGAAGGTAAAGCCCTGCGTACCGACCCGCGCGTTGACGATGCGCGGCCGCGCCAGATTCACGGATACGACCGGCGTGAGCAGATAGGCCGTCGAGGCGTTGGCGAAATGAAGAAACGTCGCGATGGCGCCGTAGCGCCAGGCCGAGCCCGCCATGCCGCAGCGGATCCCGCGCCAGCGCGTGCGCGAGAGCTTGTAGCGCAGGCCTGCATAGTGCCCGACATAGGCCAGCGGAAAGCCGATCAGGAACACCGACAGCGAGAAGATGTCGAACATGCCGAAACTGGCGAACGGCTTCTGGTGGAAGACATATATCCAGACCACGTACATCAGCCCGGCCCACGCCGCGATCAGCAGGAGCGCCAGCAGGAAGCCGATCATCAGCTCTCGCCCCCGGCCGCGATATTCGAAGCGGTCGCCCAGCACCGACATATGGTTCCAGACATAGCGCCGGATCCGCGTGCGGCCCCAGAAGCGCGACCAGCCGAGCGTCACCAGCATCAGCGCCAGATGGCGCAGGTAGATGGCATAGAGCTCGCCCAGCCGTCCGTCATAGACCGGCCGGCTCGGCGTCAGGTCGGGTTGCCAGGCCGTGCCGGGCGGGGATGTCGGGCCAGACGGGCCGGACGTTTCGGGGCTCGGCCGGTTTGCCGGCTCACTCGCCGCCTGCTGCCAGGGAGAAGACGCTTCACTCAACTCCCTGATACCCCGCCGCAGTGCAAAATTTTCGATGCTGCAATGCAGCATGATCTGGTGTAGGCCAGTCTACGTCAACAGGACTGCGAACCGCCACCATGACCCTGCCCAATCGCGACAAGCCCTGGCTCATCCGGACCTATGCCGGCCATTCCACGGCCGAGAAGTCGAACGAGCTCTATCGCACCAATCTTGCGCGCGGCCAGACCGGCCTCAGCGTCGCCTTCGATCTGCCGACGCAGACCGGCTACGACAGCGACCACGTACTGGCGAAGGGCGAAGTCGGCAAGGTCGGCGTTCCGATCTCCCATCTCGGCGACATGCGCGCCTTGTTCGACGGCATCCCGCTCGACCGGATGAATACGTCGATGACCATCAACGCGCCGGCCGCCTGGCTGCTCTCCCTGTATATCGCGACCGGCGAAGCCCAGGGCGTCGACCGCGCCAAGCTGCAGGGCACGACCCAGAACGACATCATCAAGGAATATCTCTCGCGCGGGACCTACATCTTCCCGCCCGAGCCGTCGCTGCGGCTGACTGCCGACACGATCGGCTTCACCTATCGCGAGGTTCCCAAGTGGAACCCGATGAACGTCTGCAGCTATCACCTGCAGGAAGCCGGCGCGACGCCGGTGCAGGAACTCGCCTTCGCGCTGGTCAACGCCATCGCCGTGCTCGATGCGGTCAAGGCGCGCGGCCAGGTGCCCGACGCCGACTTCCCCAAGGTGGTGGGCCGCATCTCCTTCTTCGTGAATGCCGGCATCCGCTTCGTCACCGAGATGTGCAAGATGCGGGCGTTCGCGGAGATGTGGGAAGACATCACGCTGAACCGCTACGGCGTCGCCGACCCCAAGCAGCGCCTGTTCCGCTACGGCGTGCAGGTGAATTCGCTAGGCCTCACCGAGCAGCAGCCCGAGAACAACGTCTATCGCATCCTGCTCGAGATGCTGGCGGTGGTGATGAGCAAGAACGCGCGCGCGCGTTCGGTGCAGTTGCCCGCGTGGAACGAGGCGCTCGGCCTGCCGCGGCCGTGGGACCAGCAATGGTCGCTGCGCCTGCAGCAGATCGTGGCCTTCGAGACGGATCTTCTCGAATACGGCGACATCTTCGACGGCAGCAAGGAGATCGCCGCGCGCGTCGAGGCGCTGAAGCAGGAAGCGCTGGCCGAGATGGGCCGCATCGCCGACATGGGCGGCGCCGTCGCGGCCATCGAGGCCGCCTACATGAAGCAGCGCCTGGTCGAATCGAACCTGAAGCGCCTCGCCGCCATCGAATCGGGCGAGCAGACCGTGGTCGGCGTCAACGCCTACACCGAGGGCGCGCCCTCCCCTCTCGCCGGCGGCCAGGATTCGATCCTGACGGTCGACGATTCGGTCGAGCGCGGCCAGATCGAGCGACTGAACGCCTGGCGCGCGAACCGCGACGGCGCGGCGGTGAAGGCAGCCCTCGCGGAGCTGGTCGCCGCCACCAAGGAAGACCGCAACGTCATGCCGGCGTCGATCGAATGCGCCAAGGCCGGCGTCACGACCGGCGAATGGACCGAGGCGCTGCGCGGTGTGTTCGGCGAATATCGTGCTCCGACCGGCGTTGCGCGCGCCGCCGGCGTCACCGACGGCCGCCTCGAAGTCACGCGCCGCGAGGTCGACACCGTGTCGCGGCGCCTCGGCCGGCGCATAAAAATCCTGGTCGGCAAGCCCGGCCTCGACGGCCATTCCAACGGCGCCGAGCAGATCGCCGTGCGCGCCCGCGACTGCGGCATGGAAGTCGTCTACGAAGGCATCCGCCTCACGCCCGAGCGCATCGTCAATGCCGCTCTCGAGGAGAGCGTGCATGTCGTGGGCCTGTCGATCCTGTCCGGGGGCCATGTCTCGCTGGTGAGCGACGTGCTCAAGGGCATGCGTGAAGCCGGTATCGGCGACGTGCCGGTGGTCGTGGGCGGCATCATCCCACCCGCCGACGCCGAGGCCCTGATCGCCGCCGGCGTCGCGCGCGTCTACACGCCCAAGGACTTCGACCTCACGCAGATCATGCGCGACGTGGTGTCGGTGGTGGACGGCGCCTGGAAGGAAGCCGCCTAGCCTCTTCTAGCGCGGCACGGCGACGTTGCCCGCCGCGATGAAGGCGGCGAAGTCCCGCTGCCATTGCGCCGCGCCCTCGAGCGTCGCTTCGTAGACCGCGCCGCCGATCGCCTCGCCCACCGCGGTATGGAGGCCGGCATAGGCGTGCGGCGATCCCGCCTGCGGCGATGCGACGACGATGCAATCCGTCCCGGTGCCGGTGACGGCGGCACCCGCCTCGGCTCGGCCCCAGTCGACGATGGCGGCCGTGCGCGCCTCCGCCACGATCGACAGCGCCTCGACCAGCGCGCCGTCCGTAAGCGGCACGGAGACATGGACCAGCGTATTGATCGTCCCGGCATGCGGCGCGCGCGCCTTGCGGGCGCCTACCCGCTCGGCATTGGTCAGGCCGACCGTCGTCACGCAGGTCGCGGCAATGCCCTCGACCTCACGCCGCGCGCAGTGATGGCGGCTTATGTCGCGGGAGGTCATGAAGGCCAACGCATCGGGACGCCCCGCCTCCGCCAGTCGCGCCGCCAGGAACGCCAGAGGATCGACCGAGGGGCCGAGATCGCGATTGCGCACCTCCACCCAGACGATGTCGCGCGCCACGGCAAAGCCCGGATGCAGCAGCGACCATCCCAGCGTGCGCTGCGGCTCGTCGAAACGCACCGTCAGGAACGGCGGCACGCAATCGAGGGTGAAGGACGAGCGCAGCATCCGGTCCTGCCGCGTCAGTCGCGAAGCGTCGCCGTCGCGTGCAGCATCGGCTCGACAACGGCGTGGCTGAAGAGCCAGGTCTCGGCATGGGACGCTTGCCCGTCGCGGCGCAGGACGCGCGAAAGTGCGATCACGTCGGCGGCCTGCGCCGGCCGAAGCACCGTGACGTTCAGATGCGATACGCGCGCGTCCAGACCCGCGGCGGCGCGCAGCGACGTGTCGACCAGCGACAGCAGCGCCGCCATGGTCCATTCGCCTCCCGCAGCCGGTGAAAAGCGCAGGCGCACGTCCTGGTCCTGGCACTCCTCTACGAACACTCCATGGAGGTCGGCGGCGGGCAGCGTGGCTTCGAGCCGCGCCTGAAGTTCGTCTTCGGTCATCGGCGGCACTCTATGCTATCTCCCCGCCCCATGTCCTTCCTCGACCATATCCGCCGCTGCAACAACGCCGATCTCGCGCAGTTCGAGCCGTGGTTCGTGGGGCCTCATCGCGCAGGCTTCGTGCATCGCGACTTCGCCGCCGATGCGGTGCAGGACAGCGGCCTGTTCGAGCGCCGCGACGGCGCCTGGCATCTCGATCCGCGCCTCGACACGCCACAGACGCGCACCGCCGAAGTACGCGCCTTTCTCCTGGCCCTGCGCGAGCGCGGCTACTTCAAGGGCCTGTGGCGCGAGGAGGACTACGCCGTGGCGCCGCAGGACGGCGCGCCCTTCCTGATGGCGATGGAGCGTTCGGCCGTGCCGTGGTTCGGCGTGCGCGCCGGCGGCCCGCATATGACGGGCTTCGTGCGCCGCGCCGACGGCCTGCACATCTGGGTGCCGCGCCGCTCCTACGAGAAGCCGACCTTTCCCGGCCAGCTCGACAACACCGTGGCAGGCGGCCAGCCCGCGGGTCTCGGCCTGCACGAGAACCTCGTGAAGGAATGCGGCGAGGAAGCCTCGATCCCGCCCGAGCTGGCGCAGCAGGCCAGGGCCGTGAGCGTCGTCGGCTACTGGAACCAGTCGGGCCAGCAGCTCAAGCCCGACGTGATGACCTGCTTCGATCTCGAACTGCCGCACGACTTCACGCCGCGCGCCAACGACGGCGAGGTCCATTCGTTCGAGCTGTGGCCGGCCCAGCGCGTGTTCGAGACGGTTCGCGACACCGCCGAATTCAAGTACAACTGCAATCTCGTGCTGATCGACTTCTTCGTGCGCCACGGCATGCTGTCGGCCGACGATCCCGACTTCATCCCCATCGTGGCGGGGCTCAGGATGATGTACGCTCCGCGCAACGGTTCAGGCTGAACGACGGCACGTCCGAAAGGTGGCGGTCCCGATGCCACGACAGTCGCTCATTGTCGCGCTGGCAGCAGCGTTCGTTTCTCCTGCCGTGGCGCAGGATGGCACCCATGGCCAGGGCCATGCCGAGCATCACGACTGGTACCAGAAACTCAAACGGCCGGGCTCCAACGCGTCGTGCTGCAGCGGCACGATCAACGGCGTCGAAGGCGATTGCCGTCCGACCCGTGCCTACCAGAAGGACGACGGCACCTGGGTCGCCCTGCTGGACGGCCGCTGGGTGCAGGTGCCGCCCAAGGTCGTGCTGCAGGAACTCGCGCCGGATGGACGCAGCCACATCTGCGCGAACAAGACGGGCAGCATCTTCTGCTTTCTGGGCGGATCGCCCAAGTCGTAACCGACTTGGGCGTGACGGCCGAGCTTCGCTCGGCCGTCACGCTGGCGGCGAGATGTTCGCCTCCTTGATGACCTTGCGCCACTTCTCCGTCTCGGCGGCGAGGCGCTTCCCGTAGTCGGCGGCGCTGCCACCGACCAGGACGAAGCCGAGGTCGACGAGCTTCTTGGACGTTGCCGGATCGCGCAGCAATTCGTTGAAGGCCGCGTTCAGGGCCGCGACGATCGGCTCGGGCGTGCCGCCCGGCGCCATCACGCCAAAGAACACCGCGCCCGTCAGGTTGGCGGGCAGGCCCGCCTCGGCCACGGTCGGCACGTCCGGCAGCATCGGCACGCGCTTTGCGGCTCCGACGACCAGCCCGCGCAACCTGCCGTCCTTCACCGCGAGGCCGCCCGGGAGCAGCGTGTCGGAGAACAGCATGACGTGGCCGCCCAGCACGTCCTTCAGCGCGTCGGCGCTGCCCTTGTAGCCGATATGCTCGAGCTTGATGCCCGTCTCCATCCTGAGCTGCTCGCCCCAAAGATGCGGCATGCTGGCGTTGCCAGCCGAGGCGTAAGGTATCGGCGAGCTCTGCGTCTTCGCCCAAGCGATGAATTCGGCCATCGTCTTGTAGGGTGCGTTGGGATTGCAGGCGAGAAGCAGCGGCATGTCGACATAGCTGCAGATCGGCGCCAGATCCTTCACCGGATCGTAGGGCAGTTTCAGGCCGAACGACGTATTGGTGGCAACGGGAGCCGCCGCCATGAGGATCGTGTAGCCGTCGGGCTTCGCCTTGGCGACGATTTCGGTGGCGATGATCGTGCCGCCGCCGGGCTTGTTGTCGACCAGCACCTGCTGGCCGAACTTGCTGGAAAGATACTCCGCCGCGATGCGCGCGGAGGTGTCTGTCGCGCCGCCCGGCGCATAGGGCACGACGAAGCGGATCGGCTTGTCGGGGAAAGTCTGGGCACGCGACGGCAACGGTGCGAGGGCCAGGGCCGCAACGGAGCCCAGCAGATGGCGACGCTTCATGATTTCCTCCCTGAAGGTTCTTCTTCGTCTTGCTTGGCATGAGTATCGGCGACGGGCCGGAGCAGAGCTAGCCCCTCGACCACCCGCGCCACGGCATGCGAAACTCGCTCCCCGTAAACTCGAGGGAACAGGCGTGGCGCGCGACGGGCAAGGGTTGGAGCTGGGCAATGCGGACAAGGGCGCGGTCGCCGCGCTCGATTTTGTGACGCAGGAATGGCTGGGCTTCGGCAAGCGGTTCGCCGACTTCATGGCCGCCGCCGACCGCGAGGAAAAGTGCCTGATGCTCCCGCTCGTGGCGGCGAGTCTGGTCCTCACGATGTATTCGCCGGAGGGTCAGGCCGCGGCCAGACGCTACCTGTCGCGCGCGCAGCAGATGACGCCGGGTGCCGGCGCGCGCGAGCGGGCATGGCTCGGGGCCATCGAGTTCTGGGTCGAGGGCGACACCGACCGCAGCCTGCAGCAGTTCCGCCGGATCGTCTCCGAATGGCCGCGCGACCTGCTGGCCGGCAAGCTGGCGCAGCTGCTGGCCTTCAATCGCGGCGAGGCCGAGACGCTGCTCGATGTCGGCGAGAGGCTCGTCGCCGCCAACCCGGACAACCGCTTCGTCTGGGGCATGTATGCGTTCGGCCTCGAAGAGTGCAATCGACTCGACGAAGCCGAGGCCGCCGCGCGCAAGGGGCTGGCGCTCGACCGCAACGACCCGTGGGCGCATCACGCCGTCGCGCATTGTCTCGAAGCGCGCGGGCGGATGCTGGAGGGCGTCGCCTTTCTGAATTCGGTGTCCGACACCTGGGCCGACTGCAACTCCTTCATGCAGACGCACAACTGGTGGCACCTGGCGCTGTTCCTGATCGATCTCGATCGCACCGACGAAGCCCTGGCCTTGTACGACGAGCGCGTCTGGGGCGTGTGGAAGGAGTTCTGCGAGGACCAGGCCAACGCCGTCTCGCTGCTGGCGCGACTCGAGCTGCGCGGCGTCGATGTCGGTGCGCGCTGGACCGATCTCGCGACCTACCTCAAGCCGCGCCTGAACGAACATCTCTCGGCCTTCCACGACGTCCACTATCTCTACGGGCTTGCGCGCGCCGGCGAGCGCAGTGCTGTCACCGAGATGCTGGCGAGCCTGGAGGATCGCGCCGGGCGTGCCCGGCCGTTCGAGCGCGAGACCTGGGCCGATTGCGTGGTGCCGCTGGCGCACGGCCTCGCCGGGCATGCTTCCGGTGACACGGCGACCGCCGCGCGCCTGCTCGGCCAGGCGATGCCGCACCTGCGCACGCTGGGCGGATCGATCGCGCAGCGCGCACTGTTCGGCGCCATCCATCTCGACGCGCTCACCCGCGCCGGCTGGAACGACGCGGCGCTGGCGATCCTGCAGGCCGACGAGCGCGAGCGTCCGGGCGTGGCGGCGACCAAGCGCGCGCTGGCCGACGTGTATCGCAAGGTCGGCCGCACCGAACAGGCGCTGGCCGCCGAATACCAGGCCGAACAGCTCGCCCGCCAGTATCGCGCCGCCCACACGAGAACGGGAGAAGCGGCATGACGCAGGATCTCACACAGGCGAGCGCGGCCGAACTCGGACGGCTCTACGCCAAGGGCAAGGCCTCCCCGGTCGAGACGATGAAGGCGGTTCTGGCGCGTGCCGGGACGCTCGCGACGATGGTGAACGCGCTCTGCCATGTCGATGCCATGGCCGCGCTGGCCGCGGCGCGTGCGTCCGAGAAGCGCTGGAAGAAGGGTGAGCCGCGCTCGCCGCTCGACGGCGTGCCGGTCTCGATCAAGGAACTGGTGCGGGTGAAGGGCTGGCCTGCCTCGATGGGCAGCAAGCTCACCGACAAGACGCCCGTCGATGCCGACGCGCCTGTTGTCGCGCGGCTGCGCGAGGCAGGCGCCATCGTCTTCGCGCAGAGCACCAGCTCCGAATACGGACACAAGGGCGTGACGGACTCGCCGCTGCACGGCATCACGCGCAATCCGTGGAACCCCGACATGACGCCGGGCGGTTCGTCCGGCGGCGCGGGCGCGGCCGTTGCGGCCGGCCTCGGCCCGATCGCCATCGGCACCGACGGCGGCGGCTCGGTGCGCATCCCCGCGAGCTTCAACGGGCTGATCGGCCTCAAGGCCACGTTCGGCCGCGTGCCCGCCTGGCCGCCCTCGATGACGGGCGATCTCTCCAACACCGGCCCGATGGCGCGCACCGCGCTCGACGCGGCCTTGATGATGAACGTCATCGCCCGTCCCGACCCGCGCGACGGCTCCGCCCTGCCTGCGGACGACACCGACTACACGCGGAAACTGGGCAGGCTGCCGAAGAAGCTGAAGGTCGGCTTCGCGCTGCGCCTCGGCGACCATCCGCTCGACATCGAGGTCGCCGCGATGGTGACGAAGGCGGCGCGGGACTTCGCGGCGCTGGGCTGCACGGTCGAGGAGGTCGAGGCGCCCTTCTCCTTCGGCGAGGCCGGCCGCGCCTTCGTGATCCATTGGCTCTCGGCGCTGCAGCGCCTGCTGCAGGTCTTCCCCGAGGCGCGCCACGACGAGTTCGATCCGAGCCTGCTGGCCGGCGCCAAGGCGGGCCTGCGCTACACGCTGCAGGACGTCGTGAACGCACAGGTGACTCGGCGCGACCTCACGCTGGCCTGGAATCTGTTCTTCGAGAAGTACGACCTGCTGCTGACGCCCACCGTTGCGGTCCAGCCCTTCGCGGCAGGCACCAACCTGCCGCCCGGCCCCGACGGCAAGGGCAACATCATGTGGTCACCCTACACGCCGCAGTTCAACCTCTCGCGCCATCCCGCGGCGACGGTGCCGTGCGGCCTGTCACGGCAAGGCCTGCCCGTCGGCCTGCAGATCGTGTCGGCGCACTACAAGGATGCGCTGGTGCTGCGCGCCGCCGCGGCCTATGCCGAGATCCACCCCCTGAAATTCCCTGTCCTCCCGGAGATCAAGTAGATGACCGCCGACCTTGCGATGATGCCGGCCCACGAGCTGGTGAAACTGTTCAAGGCCCGCAAGGCCTCGCCGGTCGAGGCGACCAAGGCGGCGCTGGCCCGCGTCGACGCGTTCAACGGCCAGCTCAACGCCTTCCAGCATCTCGATCCCGATTCGGCGATGCGCCAGGCGCGCGCCTCGGAGAAGCGCTGGAAGAAAGGCGGCAAGCGCCTGAGCGACATCGACGGCGTGCCGATCACCATCAAGGACATGGTACTGACCAAGGGCATGCCGACGCGCATGGGCAGCCTCGCCACCGATGCCGACGGCCCCTTCACCGTCGACGCGCCGGTGGCGCAGCGGCTGCGCGAGGCCGGCACCGTGCTGCTCGGCAAGACCACCTCCCCCGAATATGGCTGGAAGGGCGTCACCGATTCGAAGCTGTTCGGCGCCACGCACAATCCGTGGAAAATCGGCCGCACCTCCGGCGGCTCTTCCGGCGGCGGCACCGCGGCCGAGGCGGTCGGCATGGGCAATCTCGCCATCGGCACCGACGGCGCGGGCTCAGTCCGCATCCCCTGCTCCTTCTGCGGCCTGTTCGGGCTCAAGCCCACGCAGGCGCGCGTGCCGCTGTTTCCGATGTCCGCGCAGGGCACGCTCTCGCACATCGGGCCGATGACGCGCACCGTGCGCGACGCGGCGATGATGATGAATGTCATCGCCCGCCCCGACCCGCGCGACCCCTATGGCCGCCCCGACGATGCCGAGGACTATCTCAAGGGCTTCGACAAGGGCGTGAAGGGCCTGCGCATCGCTTACTCGCCACATCTGGGCTTCGTCGAGCGCGAGAAGATCGATCGCGACGTGGCGGTGGCGGTCGAGCAGGCGGTCAAGGTGTTCAAGACGCTGGGCGCCAAGATCGTCGAGGATTCGCCCGACTTCCAGGGCATGGACCCGCGCAAGATCCTGAACGCGCACTGGCAGTCGAACGTCGCGTTGCTGCTCAAGAGCTTCAGCCCCGAGAAGCGCGAGCTTATGGATCCGGGCCTGGTGAAGGCCGCCGAGTATGGCGCGCAGCTCGGCCAGGAAGCGGTCGTGACGGCGATCCACCAGCGCCAGACGGTCTCGGCGATCATGAACCAGTTCATGGCCAAGTACGACCTGCTGCTGACGCCCACCATGCCGATGACCGCATTCGCAGTGAACGAGAACGCGGCGTGGGGTGGCGACGGCGTCGACATCGGCTGGACGCCGTTCACCCTCGCCTTCAACCTGACGCGCCAGCCGGCCGCCACCATCCCCTGCGGCCTCGACCGCGAGGGCATGCCGATCGGCCTGCAGATCGTCGGCGGCCACGCCCGCGACGCCCTCGTCCTGCGCGCCGCGGCGGCCTACGAACGCGTCCGCCCGATCCCCGCGCCGCCGATGGCGCATCAGATATAAGAAGAACCATGGACCGTCTGCTGATCTTCGATTGCGACGGTGTGCTCATCGATAGCGAGGTCATTGAACACACCGTCGATGCCGAAATGCTCGCGGACCATGGCTATCACTGGACGACGAATGAACTTCTCGCGCGGTTCGTCGGTATCTCGCGCAAGGACATGTACGCGACCATCTTTGGCGAACTGGGCCGCCCGGTTCCCGAAGATCTTCTGGAGAGGCGCGAGCGCGCGGTATGGGCGCGCTGCACCGGCGACCTTCGCGTCGTAGCGGGCGCGAGCGCAGCCCTCGACGCCCTGTCCGGCCTGCCCAAGTGCGTCGCGTCTTCGAGTACGCCAGAAAAGCTCCAGATGAAGCTCGAGATCACGGACCTCGCCCCGTGGTTCGCGCCCAACATCTTCAGCACCGCGCTCGTCGCGCGCGGCAAGCCCGCGCCCGACATCTACCTTCATGCCGCGCAGACGGTTGGTGTGCCACCGCAACGCTGTACCGTGATCGAGGATTCCCCTCATGGCATCGTCGGCGCACGCGCCGCCGGGATGCGGGCCATCGGCTTCCTCGGCGGCGCCCATGCGACTGCTTCGCTGCGGGCGCAGCTCCGGGACGCCGGCGCCGACGCCATCGCAAGCTCGATGGACGAATTGCCGTCGCTGGTGCTGGCCGGTCCACCAGACTGAAGCCGATGAAACTCAGCCGCCAGACGCGCCTCTACATCCTGCTCGGCGTGGCGCAGGTCGCCGCGCTGGCGGTGCTGGCGTGGTTCGCCGAGCGGCAGGTGGCGCTGGGGCCGACGGACAAGCTCGGCTGGCGGCCGTTCACCTGGTCGCTCTCGACGGAACGAGCGCCGGCCGGCCGCGCCTATAGCGGCGAAGATCACGATGTCTATGTCTGGCTGACGCTCGATGCGTTGGGTCCGGCCGGCAGCGACTGCCCCGAGGGCATCGCGAACGATGCCGCCCTCGAACGCGCCGTCGACATCCGGATCCTCGACCCGCGCTTCAAACCCGTCGGCCCGGGCGAACGCATCCGCGTCACCGATCTCACGGGCTGGACCCGCGTCTACGTCCACCGCCGCAACAACAAGTCCCTGCGCTACGGCGAGGCCGTCGCCGTGGCCTACAAGTGCGACGTCATAACCGCGATCATCGACGGTGACGCGCGCGATCCGGCCAAGCGCAAGCTCGCGCACGAGTTCCTCGAATCGAACACCGCGCAGGTCTGGATCAACAAGCAGCTCGAGGGGCGATAAAGATTAAGGGTCCTTCGCTGCGCTCAGGATGACACCGGCTTTTGGAGGAGCGCACTGCGTCCACCCGACAAAATTGTCATCCCGAGCGCAGCGAAGGACCTTCCCTACGGTCGCGACAACTTCCCCGGCTTGTTTCGCGCAAAGAGCGCGGCAACGGTGGCTACGACCATGCTGGCGAGCCACAGCGCATAGCCTTCGCGCAGGCCCGTCACCGGGTTGGACATGCCGGCTTCGTTGGTGATGACGGTCGCCTCGAACATGAAGGATGCGCCGAGCGTCAGGGCGGCCGCGGACAGAATCAGCGCCGGCATCCGGCGAGCGAAGAATGCGGCAATCCAGGCGGCGAGCAGGAGTGGATTGGCGAACCAGCTCGCCTGGCCGCTGAGCGCGCCGAACAGCAGGATGCTCCAACCCGGCCAATCCGAGCAGATGCCGGAGACGCAGAACGCGTCCTGGGTGAGGCTGGCGGCAAACAGGATCACGCTCAGCACCAGCGCGACGCGCGTGGCCCGGCTCGTGGTCATCTCAAGCTCCTCTCCCCCGATTGGGGGAGAGGTTGGGTGAGGGGGTGACGCACGAGCCTGCGATGCCCCCTCACCTAGCCTCTCCCCCTAGCGGGGGAGAGGAATATGAAATGAGGCCACTCAAGCCACCACGCCCAGTGCGCTGCGGATCGAGTTGTGGAAGTGGACGAGCGAAGGTTCGTTGCGGCCGTAGATCACCTCTTCCGTCGCGCCGGACTCGAAGCCGATCTGCATGCGCTCGCCCAGCGGGAAATCCTCTTCCAGCACCGTGCGGATCGCGATGTCGCGGTTCTTGGCCCAGTACGCGTCGGGTCGGTCGCTGTCGGCCGGTCTATAGAGCGTGAATTCGATGTCGCAGCGGCCTGGATCGTCGCGGCCGGGAAAGGCGCGCCAGATCTCGATATGGTCGACCTGCCAGATGATGATGGTGTTGGGGAACAGCTGGTAGATCGCGATGATGTGCGGGCGCAGATTGCGTTGGTCGTCGGGCAGTGCGCGCAGCGCCTCGATCGAGGTGCGCGGCACGCACATGCGGCCGTGGCGTCCCGCGCTGTCGAAGGTGCCGCAATTGCCGATGAAGTACGGCGCGATGGTTTTCCGGTGGAGATGCGGGATGTGATAGCCCTCGAGGAACGTGTCGACGGCGAACTTCCAGTTGATGCGCGGCGTGATGCGGTCGACCGAATAGAGCGGATAGGTCTCCGGCTGCAGCGCGGCGAAATCGGGAACGAACGATCCCAGCACCGCATCGACGTCGATCTCGGCTGGCTCCCCCTCCCGCAGCGGCGTCGCGCGCACAAAGATCATGCCGTGCTTCTCGCCGGCCGGCAGCCGCACCAGCCCGTGCGCGCCGATATCGAGGCCGGCGAAGCCCGCTCTGTCGGTGACGCCGAGCAGCCTGCCCTGCGCGTCGTAGGTCCAGGCGTGATAGGGGCAGACGAAGGCCCGGGCGTTGCCGCAGCCCTCTGCCACAGGTGCGCCTCGATGGCGGCAGACATTGGCGAAGGCGCGCACCATGCCGTCGGGCCCGCGCACCAGCAGCACCGGCATGCCGGCCACGTCCTCGGTGATGTAGTCGCCGGCCTTGGACAGGCGCGAGGACAGCCCCATGAACAGCGGCTGGATTCGAAACAGCGAGTCGCGTTCGCGCGCGGCGCGCTCGCGGTCTGAATAGGCGTCGACACGGTTGTGGAACATCGCGTCGGCGAGATCGGTTGTGCGGCCGTCGATATGGCCGAGCAGCCGCCTCCCGACGGCCAGTTGTTCGTTCCGGTCCATGCCGCCGATGTTATGCCTTCGCCGGCACCGCGCAACTCCAACCGTCGATCATCTCGAACACCTCGGCGGGAGTCCTGCCGCTCTCGCGCAACGCCCGGATGGTGAGGTCGCGGTCGCGCTTGGCGAAGCGCCGGCCGGTCGCATCGGTCAGCAACGGATGATGCGCATATTGCGGCGCAGCGTAGCCCAGCAGCGTCTGCAGCAACGCGTGGACGTGCGTCGACGGCAGCAGGTCGATGCCGCGCGTCACCAGCGTCACGCCCTGCAGGTGATCGTCGACCGTGACCGAGAGATGGTAGCTGGTCGGCGTGTCCTTTCGCGCGATCACGAAGTCGCCGAGCAGCAGCGGCTGGCCCTCGATCCGGCCAAGCCCCTCGTCAAGAAAGGAATATGGCCCCGCCTGCTCCGCCGCGCGCGCCGAATGGAAGCGCATGCAATGCTCGATGCCGGCCGAGAGGCGGCGGCGGCGCTCCTCGACCGGGAGATGGCGGCAGGTGCCGGGATAGAGCGGCCCGTCCGGCCCCATCGCCAGCGGATGCGGCGCACTGGTGGAGGCGGCGATGTCGGCGCGCGTGCAGAAGCACGGATAGACCAGCCCACGCTCGTCGAGCTGGTCCAGCACGCGGCCGTAATCGGCGAAATGATCGGACTGGCGGCGCACCGCGCCGTCCCAGGTAAGGCCGAGCCACCTCAGATCGGCCAGCATCGCGGTCTCGTACTCGCGGCGGCAGCGGCGGATGTCGATATCCTCGATCCGGACCAGAAACGTGCCACCCACGGCACGCGCGCGCTGCCAGGCGATGCGGGCCGAATAGGCGCTGCCGAGATGAAGTTCGCCTGTCGGGCTGGGGGCAAAACGCGTGACCACCGTCATGATCCGACGTTACAGCGCCCCCTCGCCGCGTGCTATGGCGGGAGACATGGCGAAAGCGACATCCCCGGTCGTCCTCGACAAGAAGACTCTCAAAAAGGCGCTCGCTGCGTTGGCGGACGCCGATCCCGACATCGCCCGCGCGCTGGCGGAAGCGGGTCATCCCGAACTGCGGGAGATGCCGACGGGCTTCGGCGGGCTGATGCGCTCGATCGTCGGCCAGCAGGTCTCGGTTCATGCCGCGCGCAGCATCTGGCTGCGGCTGGAAGCGGCGGTGCCGTCGATGGAGCCGGCGGACTTCCTGGCGATGAGCGACGAGCAGCTTCGCGCCGTCGGCCTCTCCGGCGCCAAAATGAAATACGGCCGCAGCCTCGCCACCGACATCGTCGAGGGGCGGATCACGTTCGACCGACTGCACGAGCTCGACGATGCCGCAGCCATCGCGATGCTGACGCAGGCCAAGGGGATCGGTCCGTGGACCGCCGAGATCTACCTCATGTTCGCGCACGGACGGCCCGACATCATGCCGGGCCTCGATCTCGGCCTCGTGGTCGCCGCGCAGCATCTCAAGAAGCTGCGCACCCGCCCCGACGCAAAGCGGCTTCTCAAAATCGCCGAGGCGTGGCGGCCCTGGCGCAGCGCCGCGGCGCTCGTCCTCTGGCACTATCGCCGCAACATGCCGGACTGGTCGGCAAAGGAGAAGAAGGCGACATGACCAAGAAGCTCGACGGCCCCAGCCACGGCCCGCACGCCGGCGGCAAGCCCGGCCACCTCGTGATCCTGCTGCACGGCTACGGCGCCGACGGCAACGACCTGATCGGCCTCGCGCCCGTGCTGGCGCCCTTGATGCCCGACGCGGTGTTCCATTCGCCCAACGCGCCCTACCCGTGCGAGGGCAATCCGATGGGCTTCCAGTGGTTCGGCATCTCGCGCCTCGACCCCGCGGTGGCGGCGGCGGGCGTGCGGTCGGCCGCGCCCTTCGTCGAACAGTTCCTCGACGACACGATGGCCCAGTACGGCCTCGACGAATCCAAGACCGTCCTGATCGGCTTCAGCCAGGGCACGATGATGGCGCTGCATGTCGGCCTGCGCCGCGCGAAGCAACTCGCCGGCATCGTCGGCTTCTCCGGCATGCTGGCCGGACCCGACACGTTGAAGGCCGAGATCAGGTCGAAGCCGCCGGTACTGCTGGTCCACGGCGACAGCGACGAGATGCTGCCGGCCGTCCTGACCCAGCGCGCGGCGCAGACGCTGAACGAGAACGGCGTACAGGTCGGCGTACACATCGCGCAAGGTGTCGGCCACGGGATCGACCAGACCGGCCTGTCGCATTGTGCCCGCTTCGTGCTCGAGGCGCTCAAGTTGCCGGTGCCGAAACAATGAGCGACGCAGCGATCGGAGGCACCTGTCGTCCGGGTTTCGAGCGTGTCGCCGAGGCCTTCGAGAAGAACTTCAGGGAAAAGGGCGAGATCGGCGCCTCGGCCTGCCTGACGATGGGCGGCGAGACGGTGGTGGACCTGTGGGGCGGTGTCGCCGATCCCAAGAGCAAGGCCCCGTGGACACGCGACACTGTGAGCATCGTCTTCTCCTGCACCAAGGGCGCGACGGCTTTGTGTGCGCATGTGCTGGCGAGCCGAGGCCAACTCGATCTCGACGCACCGGTCGCCGAGCTGTGGCCGGAGTTCGCCCAACACGGCAAGGAGCGCGTGACGACCCGCATGATGCTCGATCATTCCTCCGCCGTGCCCGCGGTCCGCGCGCCGGTGAAGGACGACGGGCCCTATGACTGGGCCTACATGACGGAGCGGCTGGCGGCGGAAGTCCCGTTCTGGGAACCCGGCACGCGCAACGGCTATCACGGCTTCACCTTCGGCTGGACGGTGGGCGAGATGGTGCGGCGCGCGAGCGGCAAATCGCTCGGCACGTTCTTCCGAGAGGAGATCGCGGGCCCGCTGGGCCTCGACTTCTGGATCGGCTTGCCCGACGCGATCGAGCCGCGCGTCGCGCCGATCGTGCCGCACGTCTACAAGGCGGCCGACGCGGTGACGCCCTTCATGCGCGATCTCGCGACCAACAAGGAATCGGTAGCCGCGCTGTTCTATTTCAACAATGGCGCCTGGCGCTCCGGCGGCGCCAACAGCCGCGCGGGCCATGCCGCCGAAATCGGCGCGGCCAACGGAATCACCAACGCGCGCGGGCTGGCCGGCATGTACGCCCCGTTGGCGAACGGCGGCGGCGACCTGGTCGATCCCACCACGCTCGCCCGAATGGGCGAGGTTTCGATGGCGACGCACGACGACGCCACCCTGCGAATCCCGACGCGCTTCGCGCTGGGCTTCATGAAGTCGATGGACAATCGCCGGCGCAGTATGGCCGCCAGGCTGTGGGGCGAGGATTGCGACAGCGTGATCCTGGGCAGCCCGGCTTTCGGCCATGTCGGCGCCGGCGGCTCGCTCGGTTTCGCCGATCCGGTCGCCGGCCTGTCGTTCGGCTACACGATGAACCGCATGGGCCCCGGCCTGCTGATGAACGAGCGCGGCCAGTCGCTGGTCGACGCGGCGTATCTCAGTCTCGGCTATAAGGACAAGAAGGGTGGCGTGTGGGTGAGATGACCCCTCCGCCCGCGGTTACGCGGGCACCTCCCCATTTGAATGGGGAGGCAAGCCCTCCACTCAAGCCCCTCCTCCCCATTCACATGGGGAGGTGTCAGCGTCCTACGCTGACGGAGGGGTCAGGACTGGCCTAACCCATGATCCCCGTCTTCCGCCCGCTCAAGGATCCCGCCGTCGCCACGATCTGGTCGGGCCTCGCCGCCTCGACCATCGGCGAGGACCTGTTCCGCGTGGCCGTGGTGTGGATCGCGGCCGAGCAGATCGGCAATGCCGCGGGCTACGTCAACGCCACGCAGTACGGCGCCATGCTGGTGGTCGGCCTGCTGGGCGCGTCCGCCTTCGACCGCTGGCGCGCCGACCGCGCCATGATCGGCGCCAAGTATGCGAGCGCCGTGCTGGCCATCCTGCCAGTGCTCGGCTTCTACATCTGGGGCATCTCGATCCCGCTGCTCATCGTCTCGGTCATGGGCCTCGCGGCGATGCGCATGGTCTTCACGCCGGCGCTGCAGTCGGCGGTACCGGTGCTGGTCACGAATCGCGACGCCATGCAGGCGATCAACGGCCTGTTCGACGCGACGTGGCGGCTCGCCCGCCTGATCGGGCCGATGATGGCGGCGGTGCTGAACACGCTGCTGCCGGTGATCCACTTCCTGTCGATCACGGCGGTGGGCTTCGTGCTCTCGGCGCTGGCGGTCTGGGCGGTGCGCGACCGCCTGTACGACCCGGCCTACAAGCCGCGACCGGGACGCGGCGGCTGGCGCGGCGCGTGGGACGCCCTGCTCGACGGCGCTCGGCTGATGCTGCGCGAGCCGCGGATGGGCGCGCTGCTGATGATCAACGCGTTCGCCAACGGCCCCTGGAGCGTGGCGCTGCAGCTCTGCATCGCGCTGATGGTGGTGGAGCACGATCCCCACCTGTTCGGCCTGCACGGGCTGGCCTCGCTGGGCATGATCGTCGGTGCCTGCGGCGTGGGCGACGTGGCCGGCAACCTGGTGGCCGGCAGCGTCCGCTTCCGCCGCCCGCTCTCGACCATGTTCCTGGGCTATGTCGCCATGGGCACGGGCTTCGCCTTGATCGCCCTGTCGGCCTGGGGCCTCGACAATCCCTACAAGCTGCCGGCGATGATGCTGTCGGGCCTGGTCGCGGGCTTCGGCGGGCCGTTCTATTTCATCCCGATGATCACCCGCATGCAGACCGTGTTCCGCGGCGCCGAGATCGCCCGCGTCTTCCGGCTGCGGCTCGCCGTCATGGCGGGCTCGATGCTGGTGTTCAACGTCGCGGCGACACCGATGTTCGACCTGATCGGCCCGACCCACACCGAGTTCTGGTTCGGCCTGCTCCTGCTGGCTCTGGGCATCGCCGGCTGGGTCTACTTCTGGCGTGCCGAGAACCGCGAAGCCGCCGGCGCGGCCGCCTCAGCCCAGCAGCGGCACGTGCCGTGAGCAGTCGCGCGGCAGGATGCCGGTGAGGCGCGGATCGGCGAACACCTCGACCTGGAAGGCATAGGGCACGAAGCCGGACCGCCGGTAGAAGTCGAGCGCCGCGGGATGGTCTAGCGTGCAGGTATGCACCCAGAACCGCTTGATCGGCCGCGCCCAGGCCCGCGCGATCGCCTCGTTCATCAGGGTCCGCCCGATACCCGTTCCCACTGCCTCGGCAGCCAGCCCGAAGAACGCCAGCTCGCATTCCCCCGGCTTGCTGAAGTCGAGTTCGAGAATGCCGACATTCCGCCCGTCTTTGCGCAGGACGAGGAATTCCACCTCGGCGTTGTCGAGGATCGCCTGCAGCTTCTCGTCCGCCATGACCAGCCGCGAGAACCACAGCCAGTCCGTCCCCACCGCGCGATAGAGTTCGCGATAGGCCGCGATGGTCCGTTCGAGCGGCTCCAGCGCAAAGCCCGGCGGGAAAGGCCGCGCCGCCCGCTGCGGCGGACGGGCCGGCATTTCGAGGCTGGTCACGATGGTCGCGACGTGCCCCGGCGGAACGGCGGAATACCCGGGCGGCAGGACAGGATTGGTGATGTTCATGCCGTTATTGATTAGACGATCTCGGACGAAGCGGCCAAGCACGCCACACTTTGTTTGTCCCCACGGAGCTTCGGCAAGCCGGGATTCGGCTCTTGCGGGAAACGCCGTGTATCGATAATCTTGGATAGATACACGGCGTTACCCAGAAGGAGACTTCCCGTGGCCAAGGCATTTCCGACCGACAATCCGTTCCTCAAGGGCTATTTCGCGCCGGTCAACACCGAGGCCGATGCGGGGCATCTCCAGATCACCGGCGAGATGCCGAAGGAGCTTTTGGGCACGCTCTATCGCAACGGGCCCAACCCGCAGTTCGCACCGCGCGGTCCCTATCACTGGTTCGGCGGCGACGGCATGATCCACGCCTTCCACATCGAGAACGGCAACGTCTCCTACAAGAACCGCTGGGTGCGGACGCCCAAGTGGAAGATCGAGAACGAGGAAGGCGAAGGCCTCTCCGGCACGTTCGGCAATCCGCGCTACACCGACCCGCGCGTGTTCGCCCTGAACTCGACCATCGCCAACACCAACATCGTCTGGCACGGCGGCAAGCTGCTGGCGCTGGAGGAGGCGCATGCGCCCTTCTCGCTCGATCCGAAGAGCCTCATGCCGGTCGGACCGAAGGATGGCGGCTACGAGACGTTCGGGGACAAGCTCATTGGTCCCTTCACGGCACATCCCAAGTTCGATCCCGAGACCGGGGAGATGATCTTCTTCGGCTATTCGGCGACCGGCCGCTTCACCAAGGAAGTCAGCCTCCAGACCGTGACCGCGGACGGCACGGTGACGCGCGCCGAGATCCTCGACGGTCCCTTCCCCTCCATGATCCACGACTTCGCGGTGACGAAGAACTGGATCGTCGTGCCGATCTTCCCGCTCACTTCGTCGATGGAGCGCGCGATGGGCGGCCTGCCGCCGTTCGCCTGGGAGCCGGACAAGGGCACGCACATCGCCTTCATCCCGCGCAAGGGCACTGTGGCCGACGTGAAGTGGGTGACCGCGCCGCCGTCCTACGTCTTCCACCCGATGAACCATTTCGAGACGGCGGACGGCAAGATCGTGATCGACGTCATGAAGTACGACGTGGCGCCGCTGTTCCCGCTGCCCGACGGCTCGCCCTCCACCAAGGAGCCGCCGGCCGCGCGCCTGTTCCGCTGGACCTTCGACCTGTCCGGCCAGTCCAACACCTTCCGCGAGGAGCAGCTCGACGACCGCGCCGGCGAATTCCCGCGCTTCGACGAGCGCTTCTGCATGAGCGACTACCGGCATGGCTGGATCATGTCGGGCAACATCACCCATGCCGGCGTGCGCCGCGGCGAGGGCATTACCCATTACGACCTGAAGAAGGGCACCAACGCCACCTGGAAGGCGGGCGAGGACGACCGGTTCGGCGAACCGGTGTTCGTGCCGCGCCACGACACGGCGGCCGAGGGCGACGGCTGGGTGCTGGCGACGATCTTCCGCTCCGCCGAGGGCCGCAGCGACCTCGGCGTTTTCGAGGCGACTGACATCGCCAAGGGCCCCGTGGCGCTGGCGCATCTCAGCAGCCGCGTCCCGGCGGGCTTCCACGGCAACTGGCGGCCCGGTACGCTGTAGGATGATCACCGTCCATCACCTGAACAATTCGCGCTCGCAGCGCATCCTCTGGATGCTCGAGGAGCTCGGCCTGGCCTACGAGGTGAAGCGCTACCAGCGCCAGCCGTCGATGCAGGCGCCGCAGGAGTTGCGCAACGTCCATCCGCTGGGCAAGTCACCGGTCATCACCGACGGAGACAAGGTGCTGGCCGAATCCGGCGCCATCCTCGAGTACCTGTCGGAAACTTATGGCGAGGGCAAACTCACCCCGGCCGCCGGCACGCCGGAGCGGCTGCAGTACACCTATTTCATGCACTACGCGGAGGGCTCGCTGATGCCGCTCCTGTTCATGAAGCTGGTGTTCGACCGCATCCCGTCGCGCGTACCGTTCTTCATGCGGCCGGTGGCCCGCGCCATCTCCGGCGGTGCGGACAAGACCCTGCTGGCACCGCAGATCGGCAACCACTTCATGTTCCTCGAAGGCGAGCTGTCGCGCCGCGAATGGTTCGCCGGCCCCGACTTCACGGCCGCCGACATCCAGATGAGCTTTCCGCTGGAGGCCGCGAGCTCGCGCGCGCCGGCGATCCGGGGAATGCCCCGGCTCAAGGGATTCCTCGACCGCATCCATTCCCGCCCCGCCTACAAGCGGGCCCTGGAAAAGGGCGGCGCCTACGACTACGCGAAATAGCGACAACCGCTTGGGACCGGGGCCGGCGCCGTGCTAGGCCCGTAACCCGACACGAAGACGTACGAATCCAAGGAGCGAAACGATGGCCCTTCCCGCCCTGCTGCGCGACAACCTCTCGATCCCGGTGGTCGGCGCGCCGCTGTTCATCGTGTCCAACCCGGACCTCGTCATCGAACAGTGCAAGGCGGGAGTCGTCGGCTCCTTCCCGGCGCTCAACGCGCGCCCGAAGGAGATGCTCGAGGAGTGGCTGAAGCGCATCACCGGCGAGCTGGCCGACTACAAGGCCAAGCACCCGGAGAAGAAGGTCGCGCCCTTCGCGGTGAACCAGATCGTGCACAGCTCCAACGACCGCCTGCAGCACGACATCGACATGTGCGAGAAGTACAAGGTGCCGATCCAGATCACCTCGCTGCGCGCGCCGGACGACGTGGTCGTCTCGGCGCACCGCTATGGCTGCCTGGTGTTTCACGACGTGACCAACGTGACGCACGCCAAGCGCGCGCTGAAGGCCGGCGTCGACGGCCTGATCCTGGTGTGCGCCGGTGCGGGCGGCCATGCCGGCCGGCTCTCGCCCTTCGCGCTGGTACCGGAAGTGCGCCAGTTCTACGATGGCACGATTCTGCTCTCGGGCTCGATCTCCAACGGCGCCTCGGTGCTGGCGGCCCAGGCGATGGGCGCCGACCTCGCCTATCTCGGCACGCGCTTCACCGCGTCGAAGGAAGGCAATGCGACCGACGCCAACAAGCAGTGCATCATCGATTCGAGCGGCGAGGAGATCGTCTACACCAACCTCTTCACCGGCGTGCACGGCAACTACATGAAGCGCTCCATCGCGGCCGCCGGCCTCGACCCCGACGCGCTGCCGGAAGCCGACAAGAGCAAGATGAACTTCGGCTCGGGCGGCAACATGAAGGTCAAGGCGTGGCGCGACATCTGGGGCGCCGGACAGGGCGTAGGCCAGATCCACGACGCGCCACCGGCCGCCGAGATCGTTGCCCGCCTCAAGGCCGAGTACGAGGCGGCCCGCGCCGCTCTTTTCGCCGGCGAGACGGTGCCGACGAGCCTGAAGCAGGCCGCCGAGTAGCCGCTCCGCTTCCATGCACCGCCTCGCCCTTCTGGCGCTGCTCGTCCTGCCCGGCGCCGCCGCCGCCCAGAGCGGCGTCGAAGGGCGGCTGAACGAGCTGCAGCGATCGACGGCGGCCCTGTCGGGCCGGATCGAGCAGCTCAAGGTCCAGAACCAGCAGCTCCAGCAACGGCTGGAGAAGATGCAAGCGGGATTCGAGCAGCGCATCGAACGGCTGGAGAAGCGCCCCGCCCCGGCCCGGCCTGTCCCGCGCGCCGGCGCCGCCAAGCCGTAGTCCCACGGCGCCAAATTCTGCTTGCCGATCCCCGGGCAACGCGCTTATTGCGGGCCATCGTCGGCCAGATGCACGAGCGCCGGCGACCGAGAGACGGCGACATCCGACCCGAGTGTACCGCGCTCCCGCTCACCTTCGTGACGGCGCAGCATGACAGTCGCTTCCAGGTCCTTTCCCCTTCGCTGCTAGCCATGTCCCCCGATCCCAAGGCCCGACGGGCCGCCCTGTTCCGCTATGTCGAGCTGTTCCTCGACGAGGTGGAGAGCCGCGCGCGCGAACTGGACCCCAAGGAGTGCGAATGGCTGGCCGAGATGCTGGTGCGCCTCGGCGCCGGCCACACGGACTGCGAGCACGCCATGCGCCAGCTCGAGATGCTGTTGGCGACCGACCTCCCCCTGAATCGACGGCCCCACGATCCCAGCCTGCCGACGATCGCAGAATATCGCGAGTTGGTGACGTTGCTGCGCAGCAAGGCGAGGTAGGGCCTACAGGCCGCGCAGGCGTGCAATCCGCTGGAAGATCGCCTCCGTCCATTGCCCATAGGCAAACCACGACAGGGTGGCGATCGCGGGCGAATCGCGGCGGATCCCAGCGAGGATCTCGCGATACTCCGATTCCTGCCAGTCGCAGTCGAAGACGGGAATGATCGTCGTGCCAGCGGCCTTGGCCTTCGTCTGGGCAACAACGTTGTCGTTGACCCAGCCGGCTTTCTTGCCCCAGTCACGGAAATAGGCCATCGGCGAGAGGAAGCTGACGGCATGCGCGAACTGGCCGGCGTCCTGGCCGACTTCGACGAACTCCGGCGGCAGGATATAGACACCGAACTCGAGGCCGCGCTTCGTTTCGTCGAGCATCTGGCGCAAGCCCACGACGTACTCGGCGATGCCCTTGGTCCGCCATGCGTTCCAAAGGCGCCGATTCGCATTGTCGATTGCAAAGTCGATGTTGATGGGATCGAGATCGAACTGCTGTTTGAAGAGGCGTCGCGTCTCGTCGCCGAGATCCATGTTGTAATTGTCGAAGCGGACCCAGTCGATGACGATGCCGTCCACGTCGTAGTTCTGCACGATTTCCCGCAGCAGCGACCGCTGATAGGCTTGTGCCGCAACGTTCAACGGATTGACGAAATACTCCTGGTGGCGCTCGCCACCCGTGAACGGCCTTACCTGCTTTCCGTCGAAGAACCACATCTGCTGCGAGGGATCGCCGGAGGCCGCGGTCCGGTCGTGGAACTGCGGCACCCATGCGCGCACCTTGATGCCGCGGCGGTGCGCCGCGCGAATCGTGGCTTCCAGTACATCGAATGACTCATAGCCGGATGCGCGCGGTGCGATCTCGCTGGCATAGAAAACCAGGCCCGACGGCATCTCGTCGTCCTCGTCCTGTTTGACCGAGACGTTGACGACAGTGACGCCGGCCCGCGCCGCGAGATTCAGCAGACGGTCGATATCGGCCGAGCTGTGCAGGTTGCGCGGCGTCCGGACGATGATCTCGGCTTCGAACGCGCGAGCAGCGCTTGCCTGTGAACAACCCGCAAGTACCGCGAGCGTCGGCAGGAAGAGCGTCCTCAAGGCGTGGCGCCGGATGAGTGTCACGCCGAGGGTCCGTCGGTCACCACAGCATGGATCACATAGCCGCCCGTCGGCCTCACTTCGACAGTGGTGACGCGCAGCTTGCGGATGTCGATCAGGGCCGTCTGATCCTGGCTGTTCAGGAGAGCGAGCAACGTTCGGCCGTCCACGACTCCATGCGGTTCGAGGTCGACACGCGCCGCGCCCCCGCCCGCCCGCGGACCAAGTACATCGCCGATGCCCGTGGCCAGACCCGCCTCCCGCGCCTCCAGCGTGAAGCTGAGCGGCAGCGGCGCCGGAGCGCGCAGAGCTTTCTGGCGCCGGATGATCGTATGGACGGCGAATGTAAGGAGAAAGCCGAACAGGCATAGGAAAACGAGCGCATAGGGGCGCAGCGCGAAGCCGAAATAGGACCAGCCCAGTGGCGTCTGCTCGCGATTCACGAGGCCGGCCGACCGCAGCTCGTCGGTGTAATTCTCCAGTCCCATGGCATCGAGATACGTCGCCAGACCAAGTTCGAGTTCGCGGTTCAGCAGGATTGCGAGTGCGAGCCAGGCAATACAGGTGAGCACGACGTCGCGCATGCGGATCCAGCGCGACCGTCGCGCATTGACGATCAGCGGCGGCCAGGTTTCCGATGCCCTCATCAGCGCAGTCCGCGGTCTGGACTGACCCAGGTCGTGCGTGCCGAGCGCTTTTGGAAGATCGCCCGCGGCAGGGCAACGACCGTGGTAGCCGAGCTGATCATCCAGTAGGCAAGCGGATACCAGACGACCCAGAACATGTTGCGAACCAGACCCTTGTCGTAACGCCGTTCGATGAACGCCGCGACGATTGCCTGCGAAAGATAGGTCGCGGCCAGCGTGATGCCCCACCATTCCGGTACCAGCCGAAAGCCCACCGGGCCACCTTGGGGCATACCGCCCAGCGCCGTAACGAGGCCCAGCACGAGAGTGGCGAGCATCGTGTAGGCCCAGGTTACGCTCAACACGAAGTCGAGATAGATCAGAGACATGCCGGGCGATACGCGATTGCCGACCAGCGTCCAGAAGTGATCGATCGCCGCCTGTGCGCCGCCCTGGGCCCAGCGCAGGCGCTGGTGCCATAGTCCTCTCAGGGTCTCGGGCATCAGGATCCACACGATGACGTTGGGATCGTAGACGACCCGCCAACCCGCCATCTGGACCCGCCAGGTGACGTCGACATCTTCGGTCAGGGTGCGCGGCGACCACCAGCCGGCCTGCTGCAGTGCGCTCTTGCGGAAGGCGCAGATCACCCCCGAGACGGTGAACAGCCGCCCGTACATGGTCTGTGTGCGCTTGATCAGGCCCATGATCGACGAGAACTCGCCAATCTGCAGCCGCCCCAACAGCGTGCTGCGGTTGCGGATCCGCGGATTGCCTGCCAGTCCGCCGACATTGGCCGGCAGGAACGCGCGCGCGACCCACGACAGGGCATGCGGGTCGAGCAGGGCATCGCCGTCGATGCACACCAGGATTTCGCTTCGGGCGAACAACGCGCCTGTATTGAGCGCGATGGCCTTGCCCTGGTTCTCATGCAGATGCACGACGCGAAGCTTCGGGATGCGTGCCGCGAGCTCATTCAACACCGACGACGTATCGTCGCTGCTGCCGTCATTGACGGCGATCACCTCGAAGTCGGGATAGTCGCAGTTCGCCGCGGTCGTGAGGGTTTCCTCAGCGTGCAGCGCCTCGTTGAAACAGGGCACGATGATGCTGATCGGCGGCCACGAGGAGAGATGCGGAGGCGTGCCCACCGACGGCAGATGGCGTTCGCGCGTGACGTAGAACAGTATGCTGCCGGCCATCCAGTAGAGCGACATGATGAACGGATAGCCGAAGCAGAACTGCGGGATCGCCAGCAGCAGGAGATCGAGCGTCCAGTCGAAGCCTTGCGCGAAGACAGACATGCCCTAAGGCCGGTACGGAAAGCTGGACGACGAGAAGGTCGCCACCAGAGCAGGAGCGGCCGGCAGCGCGGGCATCGGCGGACACAGTGCAAAGCCCGCCGCCCCCAGGCGCTGGGCGCCCCGCACCGCCTCCACCTGTCCCGCAACCTCGGCATCCGTCTGAAGCGCGGGCTGACCGCCCGCCGGTACGCCGCTCCGGGGCGGCAGCGGCGGCGGCAGGCCCAGCACGGTGCGGCCGGCGAATTCGGGCCGCATCCAGCCTGCACTGCGCAGCCGTGAGGCGTCGGCTACGAGCGCCTGTGCCGTCGAAGCGGGTGGCGACAGGACATAGTCGGCCCAGTCGGCCGGTCCCGCCGGTGATGGCGGCACCGCGAGGATGAGGCGCAGGACGGGATCTACCTGCGCGGACGCGCGATAGATTTGCAGCGCCTGCCGGGAGCCCGCATCCAGCGTGGCGGCATTGAGCAACGCGCGTCGGGCGCGTACCGCGTTCTTCTGGCCCGACGCGGCCGACGCAGCCTGCGCTGGCGCGTCGATGACGATGCCGTCGGCGGCGGCGTGGCGCAGCATGTCGGCATAGAGCGTGCCCACGCCCGCCTCGCCCACCGCGGCCAGCGCGGCCTGTAGCGGCAGGTGCACGTAGACCTCGACGCCCGCGCGTGAGCGGATCTGCCAAACCGCGCGCGACAGGAGGTCGGTCCGCATGGGGCGCAACAAGGTCGGAAAGAACACGTCGCCCAGTGCCGAATTGGGCGCTGGAAGCAGTGCCTGTCCCTCGATCACGACCTTGTTGGGACCGAGCCTCCGGAGTTCCTCGATCATCGTGCCGAGCGCGGCGTTCTGAGCCTCGCCCTGCAGCGCGGCGAGTCCGTCGAGCGCGAGGCAGGCCACGCGCGCCGTCTCGGGCGCCTCCACGGCGAAGCGCAGGTTGTCGGCGATCTCGCCGAGACCGGGGCTACGGTTGGGAAAGTAGCGATGGAGCATGAACGGGTCGTAGGGCGACGCGGCCTCTGCCTCGAGCGTCAGCGCAAAGGTGAATCCCCCCGCTCGCGCTTCGGCGAGCGCCGGCGCACTGAAGCGACCGAATGGCCAGACCAAAGCACGCGGCGCGCGCCCCAGCGCGTTCGCCATCTGGCGCCGCGCGCGGTCGAGATCGGCCCGGACGCGGGCACGGTGTCGCGGGTCGTCCTCATAGCTCTGTGTCGACGGATCGTAGCGCCAGGTCCGGGCGGCGCCGATGCTGTTGCCCTGCGGGTTGGCGACGATGCCGCGATGCAGGTCGTAGGAATGTGAGGCGAACTCGACCAGGCCGGAGTCCTGCATCTCGCGGGCCTCTGCCCACGAGATGAACTTCGCGCGCGGCACGTCGGTTTCGCCGTAACGCACGGTGCTGTTGGGCGCCCCCTCCATCCAGCTTCCGACCAGCGCGGCGACGATGGGATAGCGATAGACCTTCAGCAGCGGGAAGACGCGGGTGTAGAGACTGCGATAGCCGTCGTCGAAGGTGAGAAGGATCGACTTCTCGGGCAGCGGAGGCCCGCCCTTCCCGGCCGCCATCACCTGGTCGAGCGACACGACGGTCCAGCCCGTACCCTTCAGCCAGTCGAAGAAGCGCACGAGCTGGTCGGCGGTCACGGCATCGGTGGTGAGCTGTTCGCGCGCATCCACGACGTCATGGAAGCCGATCGAGACGAAGTTGGGCGAAGCCGGCCAGATGGTCCCCGTCGATAGCGAGCGCGATTGGGGCACGTCCTGCTGCGGCCTGATCGGCTGGGCGGCGGCCGGCAGGACGACAGAGATGATGACGGCGAGGCCGGCCGCAAGGACCGGCAGGAGACTCTTGAAGGTACGCATCAGATCCTCTGCCTCAATCCGAGGATCAGCCCGATGCTGCGCTCCTCCAGTCCGTCGTAGAATTTGCGGCTGATCTGGACGCCGTAGCGAAACTCGGTGCGCGGATCGATGCGCCAGCGATGTTCGTAGGACGCCACGCCCATCAGGTTGTCGCCATAGCCCTGCTGGGAATAGAGGCCGGCATCGACACGCAGCGCCTGTACGAAACTCGTATCGTAGAAGCGCCATGTGACGTACTCGGCAAGCAGGCCGACGGTCGCCGACAGGTCGGCGCTCGGGTTGAAGTACGGTGCATTGGGCTGGGTGTTGGACGAGGTGAACACCTCGACCCGCCCGGTGAGATCGAACAGCGGGACGTCGATCAGCTTCTGCAGGAACGTGACGCCGAAGGTCAGACGCTGGTTGCCGTCGGTGAAGGGCTGGTAGGACGCCACCGCCATCAGCGAACGGTTCTCGTGCCAGCGATAGGTGGCGCGCAACGCCACCTGATCCGAACTGATGCCGTAATAAAGCGCACGGAGCGGCGTCTCGATACTGAACAGCTCGCCCGCAATGCCGATGGATAACTGGTCGGTGACGAACCAGTCGAGCGTGGCGCCGCCGCCCGCCTTCTGCAGCGTGCCGAACGACAGGGTGGGATACAGCGTGGCGCGCACTTGCGGCATGCGATACTCGACGCCGAGCCCGACGCGCTCGCGCTGCACGAAGCCTTCGATCGGCTCGGCGGAACCGTAGTCGTTCAGCGCGAAGACGCGCCAGTTGTCCTTGATCGGCGGCGAATAAAGACGCGCCGTGGACTGGATCGCCTGGCCCGTCTGGTTGACGCCACCGCCGGTGCTGTTGCTCGGCCGCGCTTCGACTTCCAGCAGCCAGCGCCGCTGCGCCGCGACCTGGCGGGCGAGCCGCTGCACCGCGAGATCCTCGGGATAGAGCGCCACGAGTTCGGCAAGCAGGCGGTCGGCTTCGTCGAAGCGGAAGTTGGCGACGGCCACCTGAACGAGCGTGATGCGCCCGCCCAGGCTGTAGGGCACGAGGCTGGCGGCAATCTGGGCCTCTTCTTCCGCCAGTCGCGGCCAGCCGCGCGCCAGCGCGATCTCGGCCGACGAGACGCGGACGTTACCGTTGGCCGGCGCCGCCCGGTTCAATGCGGAGATGCGATCCCACGCCTCGCCGAGCTGGTTGCCGTAAAGACGGGCGTCGGCGGCGGCGACCTCGGCGGTGGTACGCTCGGGATTGGCGTAGCGGGTGGCATCGTTGACGTAGGTCTGCCAGATCGGCTCATCGCCCTTCAGCAGGATGTCGATGGCGGCATAGGCGGTCCGGAAATCCTCGAGTTCGATGGAGGAAAAAAACTGCCCGTAACGCGCCGACACATTCCTCGGTTCGGCGGCCAGCACGCGCTCGAAGGCATCGCGGGCATCCTTGCGGCGATGCATGTAGAGAAGCGCATCGCCATAGGCCTGGTCGGCATACGCCGGCAGCGGCGCGGTGGCGCGCAGCGCGTCGCCCTCGCGCACCGCCTCGGCCATGCGCACCCGGTCGCGCAATGCCACCATTCGGTCGAGCTCAAGTCGTCGTCGCAGTTCTGGATCGTCGATATTGGACGCGAGCAGCGCGTCCAGCCGCGCCAGTGCCCGGTCGGTTCCCTCGAAACGCTGCGCTGCGTCGGGCGGGCGCACCTCGGCGCCCCAGCGCGTCATCGCGGCGGCCTGCGCGGCTTCGATGGTGGGCGTGCTGCCCTCGAGCATGGCTGCGCCATAGGGACCGCCCAACTGCACCATCAGGGCAGACGCCCTGGCCCGCGGCACGGGATCGCCGGGCGCAATCTTCATCGCGGCCGTGTAGGCAGAGAGTGCAGCAAAGAGGTCTCCGCCGGCGCGGCGCGCATCGCCCTCGGCAATCCTGGCCTGGACGGTGTCCCTCGCCGTGGCGCGCGGCGGCGCGGGCGGTATTTCAGCACCGCGCCGTTCGAGTTGGGCCCACGACGGATCCCCGGGAAAGCGGCGCTCCCCCTCGCGCAGGAGACGCTGCGCCACGTCCGCCCGGCCGATCGACTGGTTGGCGCGGACGGCGGCCTGCAACGCATAGGCCGGTGCATCTGGTTTGGCGGCACGCGCGAAGAGAGCGGCGGCTTCCGCGGACTTGCCGTCCCGCTCCAGCAGCGTCACGAGATCCATGGCGACCAACCCGTCGTCGGGACCGGACACGAGCAGGGCTCGCAGGGTGGCCTGCGCCTCCGCCATCTTTCCCGCGCGGGCTTGCCGCACCGCGTTCTCGCGCAGTTCGGTGGCGGTCTGTGCCTGCACCGCGCCGGCCATCGCGAACGAGGCGAGAAGCAGCAGCGCCCGCGTTCGAAGCCTCAAGACACGGCGTCGCACCGCCCGTCCCCACGGGTTCTCGAATGTCGCTGTCATGTAACCCCAAGCTTCCTGATGTCCGCCTTCCCGGGCGAACATCTGACGGGCGGCGCGACTGCAGACGGTGCAATCCGTTAACGCTGTGTCGTTCTGGTTCCGCCGGCCACAACGGCAGACCGGAGCGACACGCCCATCAGTCGAGTGACGGACAAGACAGCATTCCGCCTGATGCAAATGTTCTCAAAAGAACACCTCGCAAGACATCCAGGGCCTCTTCAGGAATTGCGCCAGGCCGTGCGTCGGTTCTGGATCGGCCACGAGCTGAGCCGGCCCATCTCGGAGAAGGCACATGATTCCGGGCAACGATAGCCGCGATGGGATGTTTACTTAGTTCCCGACACGCAAGGAGCCTTATGGGCCAAGCCTCTCTGACCAACCCTTTCCCTCAACAGCGCCTCTGCGAGTTCGGGGGCCGCAAGGGTGCCAGCTTCAAGCTCGGAAAGGTCTTCTACCGGCAGTCCGATCCGGCCGATGTCATTTTTTTTATCGAGACCGGCAAAATCAAGAAGGTTGTGACCTCGCCGCAGGGCAAGGAAGCCGTCGTCGGCTTGCTGGGGCCCGGCGAATTCTTCGGGGAGGGATGCCTGATCGGGAAGCCTCGGCGACTTGCCACTGCGATCGCAATGACCGACGGCAAGTTCATATCCATCGAGCGCACCAGGATGCACCGCGCACTTAGAGACGATCCGCGGTTCGGCGACATGTTCATGCGCCATCTCCTCCTTCGAAACAGTCGCGTCGAGGCGGACCTCGTGGACCATCTCTTCAATTCAAGCGAGAAGAGGCTGGCGCGAACGCTTCTCCTCCTCGCGAACTACGACCATGAAGGCGGCCCGCAGGCAATAACCACGCAGGTGAACCAGGAGACGCTCGCCGAGATGGTTGGCACGACTCGGTCGCGCGTGAGCCAGTTCATGAACAAGTTCCGGAAGCTCGGCTTCATCGATTACGACGGTCACCTGCGGGGCCGCGGTCATCTGCACGTCCACAATTCCCTGACGAGCGTCCTCTAGGAGAACAGGTCCCACGCAAGGGGACCCATCCTCCAAAGAGAGTTAAAGGGAGCGGGTCGCTACCGCGTTGCGCGGGGCGTTGCGACTGTCGCTGCAGGATGCTTTTCGAGGGCGGCCCACGTCCCATCGTTGGGAAAGCGGCGCTTGCCTTCGGCGAGCAGACGTCGCGCCTCCTCCTGGTTGCCGACCGACTGGTTGGCGCGCACGGCGGCCTGCAGGGCATAGTCCGGCGCATCGGGCTTGGCGGCACGGGTGAAGATCACGGCGGCTTCCAGTGGCTTGCCGTCCTGTTCCAGCAGTGTGACGAGATCCATGGCGACGAGCCCATCGTCCGGACCCATCACGAGCAACGCCCGCAACGAGGCCTGTGCTTCCGCCATCTTTCCCAAACGGGCCTGCCGAACGGCATTTTCGCGCAGATCGGTGGCGGTTTGGGCCTGCGCCGCACCCGCCATCGCGCCCGTCGCGAGCACCAGGAGGACGGACAGCCGCAAGCTGTCGGCGAAGCGGCGCGCGTTGCGTGCCGACGTGAGTCTGGAAGTCGTCATCTGATTCCCCTTGGATCGCGAGACGGGCGGCGCGACCGCAAACAATGCGGTCTCTAGCGTGAACGCCGGGGGTCCGGATCCGCCCTACGGCGGACCGAAAGCCCTTCCCATCAATCAAGCGCGGAACAGACACCTTTCCCCAGGGTCACGCTGTTCCGGATTGATCACACCGGAAGTCCCGCGCGTCCGGGGATACCTCACCGCAGATCGAGGACGTCGCGGATGCGGGCGGCCAGCTGCTCGAAGGTGAAGGGCTTGGTGATGAGCTGCACGCCGGCATCGAGGCGGCCATGGTGAACGATGGCGTTCCTCGAATACCCCGTGGTGAACAGGATCTTGAGTCCCGGTCGCAGGACCGCGGCCAGGTCGGCCAGCACGCGGCCGCTCTTGCCGGGGAGCACCACGTCGGTGAACAGCAGGTCGATGCGCGCCGGGCCACGCAGGATCGCGAGCGCGGCCTCCGCCTCGGACGCCTCCAGAACGCGGTAGCCCAGTTCCTTGAGCACCATCGAGCTGTAGGAGCGGACGTCTTCGTTGTCCTCGACGACGAGCACGACCTCGCCTTCGCTGCTCGTCGGCACGGCGAGGCTGTCGACTTCATCGGCTTGCGCCGTCGCGCCCAGGAAGCGCGGGAAATACATCCTGACAGTCGTTCCCTGCCCTTCCTCGCTGTAGATCGTCACGTGTCCGCCGGACTGCTTCACGAAGCCGTAGACCATGCTGAGACCGAGCCCGGTGCCGCGGCCCACTTCCTTGGTGGTGAAGAACGGCTCGAAGACACGCGCCGCCGTTTCGGGCGACATGCCGTGGCCGGAGTCGCTGACCGAGATGGCGACATACTGGCCGGGCTTCACTTCCGAATCGACCGCGACATAGGATTCGTCGAGCGCGGTGTTCACCGTTTCGATGGTGAGTTTGCCGCCTTCGGGCATGGCGTCGCGGGCATTGACCGCGAGATTGAGCAACGCGCTTTCGAGCTGGTTCTGGTCGGCCTCGATCGCCCAGAGGCGCGGCGCCAGCACGCCCTCGAGCTCGATATGCTCGCCCAACGTCCGATGCAGCAGCTCCGTCATGTCACGCACCAGCACGTTGAGATCGACCGGCTTGGGCGCCAGCGGCTGGCGGCGCGAGAAGGCGAGCAGCCGCGCCGTCAGGCTGGCGGCGCGCTGGGCGCCCTGCAGCGCCATGTCGACCGAGCGCTGGACGCGGACGGTATCGCCAGCCTTCGCCCGCCGGATCGTTTCGAGGCCGCCGATGATAATGGTGAGCAGGTTGTTGAAGTCGTGCGCCACGCCCCCCGTGAGCTGGCCGACCGCCTCCATCTTCTGGGCCTGGCGCAAGGCCTCCTCCGCCTTGCTGCGCTCCGCAACCTCGCTGGCGACGCGCTCCTCCAGCGTCTCGTTCAGTGCCGTCAGCAGGGCCTCGGCCTTGCGCCGCTGTTCGAGCTCGCGGGCGTACTCCTGGAACAGTCGCGCATTGTCCATGGCGACGGCGGCCTGGCTGGCCAGACCGATCACCCGGTCCTTCGCGAGTTCGCCGAACACGCCCACGTCGGAGTGTCCGAGGAACAGTCCGCCCAGCACCTCGCCGGTCCGCGAGCGCACGGGCACGGCCAGATAGCTGCGGACAGGCAGATGTCCTGCCGGCATGCCACGATAGGGTGCCGATTGGCCGTAGCGCGGATCCTGCGTGATGTCGTCGGAGAGGACGACCGCGGTACCGCTGAACGTCGGCTCGAAGATCGCGGTGTTGCGCGGCATCGGGAACTTCGAAAAGGCCTCGCGTGCCACACCGGACAACGAATAGAGCGTGTAGCGCTCCCCGCCCTCGTCGACCACGTTGTAGAAGAACGCGCCGAACTGTGCGCCCGTCACGGCCACGCAGGCGTCGGTGATCGTCTGCACCAGGCGCTCGTGATCGAGATCGCCCGAGACCGCCGCTGAGGCCTGGCTGATCACCTCCAGCGCCGCGCGGCTTTCGCGAATCTCGTTCTCCGCCCTCTTCGCCTCGGTGATGTCGATGACGACACCGACCATGCGCTGCGCGCCGTCGCCGCTCGTCTCCATGCGGCCGCGCGCCACGACGACGTGCGCGGTGCCGGAACCGGTGACGCGATATTCTTCCTCGTAAGGGTTCCCCGTCTCGATCGACCGGGCTATGGCCTTCATCACCCGGTCGCGATCCTCGGGCGCGATGCCGGCCACGAAGGATGCCAGCGGCAGGCCCTGCTCGGACACTTGTTGGGGGATGCCGAACACCTCGGAGAGCGGCCCCGAGATCGCCAGCACGTCGCTGTCGACCGTCCATTCGAAAATGGCGACGCGTCCGGTGGACAGGGCCAGCGAGAGCCGGTCCCGCGTCATCAGGAAGCGCTGCTCGCTCTCGAAGATCGCGCGGCTCGCCTCGCGCCGCAGCGCTGCCATCTGGATGTTGGCGCTCACCCGCGCCAGCAGCTCGCGCGCGGCGAACGGCTTCACGAGATAGTCGTCCGCGCCGGCCTCGAGGCCCTCGACCTTCGCTTCCTCGCCGGCCCGTGCCGACAGGAGGATGACCGGGATGCTGGCGGTCGCCGGGTCCCTGCGGATCGCGCGCAGGACGCCGAAACCGTCGAGGCCGGGCATCATCACGTCGGTCAGGATCAGGTCCGGCGCCTCCCGTCGCACCGCCGCCACCGCGGCCTCGCCATCGGCCACCGGCTCGACCTGGTAGCCCTGGGCAATCAGCAGCCGGCTGACATAGGAACGCATGTCGGCATTGTCGTCGGCCAGCACGACGCGCTTTCCCGTTCCGGCGGGAGCGCCACCCGGCATAGACGCTGCATGATCGCGGATCGCTTCGGTGGGCCCTGCGTCCGGCAACCAGCCCATCGCTTCGTCGACATACTCCAGCGCGCGCACCATGTCGGTCGACAGGTCGACCTCGTCGACGACCTGCGCCGCCGGCAGATGCGCGTGGCCGAACGGCAGCGTGATCGCGAACACGGTGCCCTGCCCGACGACGCTGTCCGCGCGGATCTCGCCGCCATGGAGCCTCACCAGCTCCTGCACGAGCGCAAGGCCGATGCCGCTGCCCTCGAAGCTGCGGCCCTGCGCGCCCTGCACGCGGTGGAAGCGCTCGAAAAGCCGGGGCAACTCGTCCTGGGCGATGCCGATGCCGGAATCGCGAACCTCGATGACCGCGGCCTTCCCGTCCGCGGTAGCGCCGACCGAGATACCGATCTCGCCCGCGAGGGTGAACTTGAAGGCATTGGAGAGCAGGTTCAGCAGAACCTTCTCCAGCATCTCGCGATCGACATAGACGGGCTGCGCAAGGGGCGCGCAATCCAGCACCAGCCTGAGGCCGGCCTTCTCGATCGCCGTGCGGAAGCTCGACGCGATGCCGGTGGTGAACCGGGCGAGGTCGGTCGGCCGGTAGGCCGCCTGGACGCGGCCGGCCTCGATGCGCGAGAAGTCGAGCAGCGAGTTGACCAGCCGCAACAGCCGGTTGCCGTTGCGATGCGCCAGCGCCACGTGGCGCCGCGCATCCTCGGCAGACACTTCGGCATTCAGCACTTCCTCGAGCGGACCCAGCATGAGAGTGAGCGGCGTACGGAACTCGTGGCTGACGTTGGAGAAGAAGGTGGTCTTGGCGCGGTCCAGCTCGGCCAGCGCCTCGACCCGGCGGCGCTCTTCCTGGTAGGCGTCGGCGCTGGCGATCGCCGTGCCGATCTGGCCGGCGACGAGGCTGACGAACTCGGCGTAGCCGTCGTCGAACAGCCGGTAGGGGCTGAGGCCGATCACGAGGTAGCCCGAGCGTCCCGTCTCGCGCGAGGTTGGCACGGCAGCGACGGCCGCCCACTGTGTCGGCCGGTCCCAGATCCGGCCCGGCACGGTCGTGCCGAATGTCTTCGCGAGATCGACGAGGCGTGGCGCCTCATCCTTCGACAGACCATCGATGGGCCAGGGCGACGAGGCGTCACCCAAGGCAAGTATCTCGACGGCGGCGCCATGACCGGGCGGCAGCCCGTGGCTCGCCGCCAGGGTCGCCTCCCCGCCATCGGGCTGGCGGATGTACAGCAGCGCAAAGGTGATATCGCGCGGGTTGGTGGTGAAAGCCGCCACGCTCTGCCGGCAGGCATCCTCCCAGGTGCGCGCGTCGATGGTACGCGCCGCCAGCTCGCGCTGGACCGCCACCTGCCGGTCACCGATCACTCTCGCCGTATCGGCGGTGTTGGCGCAGATGATGCCGCCCGGCATCCCGTCATCGTCCGGAATTGGACTGTAGGAGAAGGTATAATAGGTCTCCTCGGGGTAGCCGTTGCGCTCCATCAGGAGGAGCTGCTCCTCGACATAGGTGCCTTCGACCCCGCCCATGGCGGTGGCCAGCAGCGGCTCGATATCGGCCCAGATTTCCTTCCAGACGACCTTGGTCGGTTGGCCCAGGGCGTTGGGGTGCTTGCCGCCGATGATCGACTTGTAGGCGTCGTTGTAGAGGTAGATCAGCTCGGGGCCCCAGCCGATCCAGATCGGCTGGCGGGACGTCAGCATGATCCGGACTGCCGTCTTGAGGCTCTGCGGCCAGGCGGCAGGCGGTCCGAGCGGATTGTTGTTCCAGTCATGGGAACGGATCAGCGCCCCCAGTTCGCCGCCCCCCGCGAGGAACAAGAGAGAGGAATCATCGGATGTCGTCACGCGATCGTCGGTATCCGGCATGGTCCTTCGCGGCGCTGTCTGGGGGTGCGTAGAGAAGCGCGGATAGTGCTGTTTGTTGCGCCCAATGGGAAGAACTTGCGCAAGGAAAGCATACGCCGACGGACGGACCGCCGGGCCATTGCCGAAGGTCCCAGGGCGCGCCCGGGCTCAGAGAGGCACGCCATCACCGAAATCGCCTTTCGACCCATTTTAGTTCGGCAACAAACCAAGCTCCGCGCCGTTTGCTATCCATGGCCCACAAACCCAAGCCGCCCTCAGCCCCACCACCGAAGCCGCCGATGCCGTCCCCGCCCTCTCCTCCGCAATCGGCGTCTGCTCGGCCCGTCGCCTGAGCACGGCAGCCGGCTCATCCGATTTCACTGGCAGAACAACCTCCACCGTCGGCACTACTTTCGCGCGTACTCCACCGCTTGATGCCCGCCTGAAACTGCCTCGAGTGCCAATGTCCGTTGCCAGGCACAGTTGATTTGGATCAAGGCGGGCGCACTTAGCTGCGACCATCATGGGCTGCTGGATGGCGCCATTGCTGCCACCTTCCGGAAAGGACGAACGGCATGAGCCACCCAGTCCACCGCTTCGAGACCGGCCCCAGAACTCCCCTGCCGCGCCGCGATTATTTGGTCTCGCCAATCTCTGCCCGGACCCATTTCGGTTGAAGAGGACACGATGGTTCAAGCTGCCTGCCTTGCGATCGTACTCATGGCGGTACTGACCGAGACGACCGCCCTCCGCCAGTGGCAGCGGCATTCCGTGATGGTGGGCGTCGAACAGGCCACGGCCGGCCGGGACTTTCCGGTCATCCGCCGCCAGCCCAACTAATTTCTCATCGCAGGGCCTCCGCGGACGCCAACGATCCCGGTCGGGAGACGTGAAAATCTCCCTTTGGCCTTCTCTCCTCCGTCCGTGCGTACCCGCCGGCGGCCTCTTCGACGCTGCGTGACTGATAGACGGCGAGGTGGCGGTGCAACTCTTCAACTGTAACGGCCGGCGCTCCGACCGGGTTCTCCGGCTGCAGCCGGCCCACGGTCCGCGCGCTTTTCAGGGAGCGCCGCGCCGCTCGCCGGTACGCGGCACGGGGCCGGCATGACTCGGATCCGGGCGAATCCCCCCGACGGCTGGACTCCCCGCGCCGCTCTGGGCGGGATGTGGCGATGGCGATGGCGCCTCGCCGCCGGCGGGGCGGTGATCGCCGTGCTGGCGACGTTCGGCCCGACGATGGTGCTAGGCCCGAAGGTCGAGGTCGAGACAGCGGCGCGTCGCGACATCGTCCAGACCGTCGTGGCGGTCGGACATGTCGAGTCCCGCTTTCGCGTCGACATCGGCGCCCAGTTGACCGGCGTGGTCGCCAGCGTTCCCGTCGAGGAAGGCCAGGCCGTCAAGGAAGGCCAGTTGCTGATCCTTCTGGACGACAAGGATCTGCATGCGGTGGTCGATCAGGCGGAGGGCGCCCTGTCCTCCGCGCAATCCCGCTTTCGCCAGATCCAGGAAAGCACCCTGCCGACCGCCCAGGAGGCTCTCAGCCAGGCGGAAGCCAACCTGCTCAACGCCCAGAAGACCTTCGACCGCACCAGCAAGCTCCAGAGCGAGCACTTCGCCACAACATCCCAGCTCGACACCGACCAGCGCGATCTCGACGTCGCGAAGACGCGGGTCCGCGCGGCCCGGCTGGTGGTCGCGATCAACCAGCCCGGCGGCACGGAATACCAGTTCGCGCAGAACGAGGTGGCGCGGGCCGCGGCGAACCTTCGGTCCGCCCAGGCGCGGCTTTCGTACGCACGGATCCTGGCTCCGCGCGATGGCACGCTGATCTTCCGCGACGTCGAGCGGGGCGACCTCGTGCAACCGGGACGCATATTGATGAACCTGTCGCCGGCCGGCGAGATTCAGCTGGTGGTGCAGATCGACGAGAAGAATCTCGGCCTGATCGCCCTCGCCAACAAGGCGCTGGCCTCGGCCGAGGCCTACCCGGACAAGAGCTTTCCCGCCGAGGTCGTCTATGTCAGCCCGGCGGTGAACCTGCAGCGCGGGTCGATGGAGGTGAAGCTGCGCGTGGCGCCCGCCGATGCGCCGGCCTACCTGCGCGAGGACATGACCGTCTCGGTCGATATCGAGGTGGCGCGCAAGCAGAATGCCGTGATCGTCCCCCTGCGCTTCGTGCGCGGTCTAGAGGGGGCGGCTCCCTGGGTGCTCAAGGTCGACGGCGGCCGGGCGCAGCGTCAGCCGGTGAAGATCGGACTGCGCGGCAGCCGCGAGATCGAGATCGCCGAGGGACTCTCGCCGGGAGACCGGGTGGTCGGGCCGGACGCCGCCGTAGCCGACGGCCAGCGTCTGCGGGCGGTTGCGCATGAATAGGTGGATGCCGTTCGAATGGATCGCCGCGCTTCGCTTCCTGCGCGAGGGCCGCATGCAGACGCTGTTCATCATATCCGGAGTCTCGGTCGGCATCGCCGTGATCGTCTTCATGTCGGCCCTGCTCACCGGCCTGCAGGCCAATCTCACCAAGCGGGTGCTGAGCGCCCAGGCCCACATCACCCTGCAGCCCCGCGACGAGGTGGCGAGGCCTTTGCGCCCCGGCGTCGAGCTGGCGATCGTCCAGATGCCGTTGCAGCGCGTGCGGTCGATCGACCAGTGGCAGGCGCTCTTGCGGGTCCTGCAGGACGATCCCGCCATCGTCGCGGTTTCCCCGGTCGCCGCCGGTTCGGCGCTGGCCGTGCGCGGCGCCGCGACCCGCGCCGTCAGCATCGTCGGAATCGAGCCCGACAGCTACTTCCGCATCGTCCGGCTGCCCGACAACCTCGTGGCCGGAACGATGCGGCTCAGCAGCCAGGACATCGTCATCGGCACCGAACTCGCACGCTACCTCGGCATCGGCGTCGGCGACCGCCTGACGCTCACCGCCGGCGCGCGGACCAGCGGGGCGCTGACCGTGACCGGCATCTTCGACCTCGGCAGCCGCCCGGTGAACGAACGCTACGTCTACGTTCCCCTGCGCACCGCCCAGAATCTGCTCGACCTGATCGGTGGCGTGACCAGCATCGAGCTCACCATCGGCGACGTCTATGCCGCCGAGACCGTCGCCCGCCGGCTCCAGCCGATGACCGGCGCCGCCGCCTACAGCTGGATCGCCACCAACGCACAGTTCTTCTCGGCGGTGCAGGCGCAGAGCCTGTCGAGCACGGTGATCCGCCTGTTCGTGGCCTTGTCGGTGGCGCTCGGAATCGCCAGCGTCCTCGTCGTGTCGGTCATCCAGCGGTCCAAGGACATCGGCATCCTGCGGGCGATGGGCACGTCGCGCGGCCAGACGCTGCGCATCTTTCTCATCCAGGGGGCGCTGATCGGACTGATCGGTGCCGTCGTCGGCTCGGCTCTCGGTGCCGGCGGGTTGCTGGTTTTCCACGACCATGTGCGGCAGGCCGACGGGAGCGAACTGATCCCCCTCGTCCTGGAAGGCTCGCTGTTCGTCGCCGCCGCCCTGCTCGCGACGCTGACCGGCGTGCTGGCGGCCATGGCGCCGGCGCTGCGTGCCGCGCGCCTGGATCCGGTGGTGGCGATCCGTGGCTGACGAGGTTCTGCGGCTGGAGCAGGTGCGCAAGTCCTACAATATCGGCCGACCGACCGAGACGGAGATCCTGCACGGCATCGACCTGAAACTCGGCCGGGGCGAGTTCGTCGCCCTGATCGGCCCCTCCGGCTCGGGAAAGAGTACCCTCCTGAACATCATGGGCCTGCTCGACCGGCCGACCTCGGGACGCCTTTTCATCGAGGGACACGAAACCGGCTCGCTCGACGACAGGGCACTCACCCGCCTGCGCGGCAGCAGCATCGGCTTCGTCTTCCAGCACCATCTCCTGATCACCGCCTTCACGGCCCTCGAGAACGTGATGATGCCCCTGCTGGTCGAACGCGGCTTTCCCGACGCCACGATGGAGAAACGGGCCCTCGACCTGCTTACCGGCCTGGGACTCGCGCAATGGCAGCATCACATGGCCAATGCCCTGTCGGGCGGCCAGCAGCAGCGTGTCGCCGTGGCGCGGGCGCTGGCGATGGAACCGGCGCTGGTGCTGGCCGACGAGCCCACGGGCAACCTCGACACCAAGTCCGCCGAGGGCGTGTTCGAGATGATGCGCGAGGTGAACCGCAAGAGCGGCACCAGCTTCCTGATCGTCACGCACAGCCTCGAGATCGCACGCGGCTGCGACCGCACCATCGAGCTGGTGGACGGCCAGATCGTTCCCGCGAGCGCGGTTCCGGCAGACGCCTAGAAGATCAGACGACCGTGCCGAACAATCGGCCGATGCCGGCCGTGAGCCCCATGGCGAGCGCGCCCCAGAAGGTGACCCGGATCGTGGCGCGCCAGACATCGGCGCCGCCTGCGCGCGCGCCGATCGCGCCCAGCAGGGCGAGGAAGAGCAGCGAGGCGGCGCTGACCGCTGCCACCAGCCAGGCGGCCGGCGCCACGACGACCATGAGCAAGGGCATCGCCGCGCCAACCGAGAAAGTCGCGGCCGAGGTCAGGGCGGCCTGAAGGGGACGGGCCGCGGTCGCGTCGGAAATCCCGAGTTCGTCGCGGGCATGCGCCGCCAGGGCGCCCCTGGCCATCAACTGCTCGGCCACCTGCCGCGCCAGTGCGGGCTCGACGCCGCGGCCGACATAGATTTCGGCCAGCTCGTCGCGTTCGAAGTCGGGATTGGCGGCGAGTTCTGCGCCCTCGCGTGCCAGCTCGGCATGCTCGGTGTCGGCCTGGGAGCTCACGGAAACATACTCGCCCGCCGCCATCGACATGGCACCGGCCACCAGTCCCGCGACGCCCGCGATCAGCACGTCGCCCGGCGTGGTCGCGGCCGCAGCCACGCCCACGATCAGGCTTGCCGTCGAGACGATGCCGTCATTGGCGCCCAGCACGGCGGCGCGCAGCCAGCCGATCCGTTGGACGAGATGGTTCTCCCGATGCACTCGCAGTCTGGTCATGTGCCGCTCCGCCGAACGCCTACAGCTGTTTCGTCAACAGCAGCAAGACGACGATCACCAGGATCACGCCGAGCACGGCGTTGCCGCGGTGGCCGAATCCATAGCCATGGCCGCCAAAACGGCCACTGAAGCCGCCCAGGAGAATCAGGACCAGCAGGATGAGGAGAATGATGCCGATGGACATGGTTGTTGTCTCTTCAGTGGACCGTATGTCGCCCTGGCAAGGGCCTCTAGGCGAAAGCCACGGCCATGCGCGGGCCGCCGCAGTGCTCGCAGCGGTCGATCCGGAAATCGCCGCCGATCTGTTCGACCAGCGCCTGCACGATCTCCATGCCGAGCCCCCGGGAAGCACCCGGATCGAAGCCCTCGGGCAGCGGCGGACCCTCGTTGCAGACCGATAGAAGGTGTCCACCCTCCGCTTGCTCCTCCAGCCGGACCGTGATGACGCCCTTTCCATGCTTGGCGGCGTTGGTGATGAGCTCGTTCACGATCAGGCTGAGCGGCGTGGCGGTCGACGCCGGCAGGCGGGCGTCGCAGCCCTCGACGACGATCGACTGCTTGCGGCGATCTTCCGATGCCAGCATCGAAGTGTACTCGCTGCACAGTTCGCGAAGGAACGGCTTGAAGGCCACGGTTTCCTGGCCGTCGAGCGTATGCAGACGCCGGTGGACGCGTGCGAGCGTGGCAACGCGATGGGCCGCCGTCGAAAGATGTGCCGCAGCGTCGCTGCTGGGCTCTTTCCGGCTCTGCAGCGACAGCAGGCTCACGATCATCTGCAGGCCGTTCAGCAGCCGGTGATCCGCCTCCATGTTCAGGACCTCGCGATTGTGGATGAGTTCGTCCTTCTCGCGCAGCATTGCTTCCTCTCTGGCGAGCGCCTCGCGCAGACGGGTTTCCGTGCCGCGCCGTTCGCTGAGCTCCTGCTCGTAGCTGGCAACCGAACGGGTCGCTTCCTTGCGGACCCCGAGGCTGGTCGTAAATGAGTTCGAGAACTGGGGCTGTTCGAATGCCATGAGGCCGACCTCCCACACGGGCTTCGGGATTTCCCGAAGCCGACGACGTCTAGCAAGGCTGGCAGAGGCGGTGTTTGATCCCGATCAACCAATGTCCGCCATCGGTCATTGCGATGGTCCGGCGCGAGAGGTCTGCCCCTCGACTGTTCCCTGCCGAACCATGCTTGCGCCCATTGCAACGCAGAGTCGAGGCGCAATGTCGGTTAGCAGACTGTGTCTCGCATGCGACATGCGACGCATTCCCAGACTGCTTGAATCCGTAGCGAAGACTCGACATTGCCGACCAGCAAGCGCAAGTTGAGTCGGGCCTTGGTGCCCCTGGGCGGTGCGATGCAATCATTCATACATCGCAAGAATCTCGAAATCTTTCGCAAGCAGCTCGCCGAGACGAACGACGCGGCGATGCGCGTACAGCTCGAGACGTTGTTATCCGAGGAAGAAGCGAAGGAACCGGCGCCATCATGCGCAAAGCGGGAAGACGACTGATGCGGGCCGCTTCTTGCGTGGCGCGTACGCGACCGGAGAGGCGCATCGAGAAGTGACCAGCAGATGACAGAACGCTTGCCCGCGAAGGTGCACGCCAACAGGTTGCTGGCCCTCCTGCCCGGCCGGGATCGCGTGCGCCTGGAGCGGCATCTCGAACGCATTCCCCTCACCTACCGGCAGTCGCTCTACCGTGCCCGGCGACCGCTCGATTTCGTCTACTTCATCGAGACCGGGGTCGGGTCGCTCGTCAACACCATGGCCAACGGTGCGGCGGCCGAGGTCGGCACGATCGGAAACGAGGGCATGGTCGGACTGCCGCTCCTTCTGGGTGACGACCGCGCACCGACCAGCGTCTACGTCCAGGTACCGGGCGAGGGTCTGCGCATGCCGGCCGCCCTCTTCAGCGCCGAGTTCGCGCGCAGTGCCTCGATGCGCACGGTGATGCTCCGTTATGCGCACGCGCTGTTCAACCAGGTCGCGCAGTCGGCGGCGTGCAATCATTTCCATTCGCTGGAGCAACGCTGCTGCCGCTGGATGCTGATGACGCACGATCGCATGAAGACCGACCAGTTCCTGCTGACCCAGGAGTTCCTCGCCATGATGCTCGGCGTGCAGCGCACCGGCGTATCGGCGGCAGCCGGAAAGCTGCAGCGGGCCGGCCTGATCCGCTACAGCCGCGGCGTCGTCAGCATTCTCGACCGGCGCGGCCTGCGCGAGCGTTCCTGCGAATGCTACGGCGTTTCCAAGCGCGAGTTCGATCGCCTGCTGGGCGACCCGCCCCCCCATGCGGCCCAGGCGCGCGAGGTCGAGCCGCACAAGAGGCGCGCGGGTGTTTGACGCAAGCCTCCTGCTGGTCGCTCGCCGCCAGCCGCTGCGCCGGTTCTGGCGGAGCGCGCGCCACTTCTGGCACGGCCCAACCGCCCGTCTCGCCTGGGGCCTGATCGCCGCGCTGGTCGTGATCACGGTGCTCCAGCTCGTGGTCCAGTACCGCCTCAACCTCTGGAATCGCGACTTCTTCAATGCGCTGGAGTTTCGCAACGGCGCCGAGATCTGGCACCAGACCCATCTCCTGGCCCTGTTCGCCGCCGTCAGCATCGGCCTCGCGGTGACCGCCGTATGGGGCCGCATGACCTTCCAGCGCGCATGGCGCGAGTGGGTCAGCCGGCACCTGATCGACTCCTGGCTCGAGGATGGCCGCTATCTTCACATCGAACTGGGGAACGGCGAGCACCAGAACGCCGAATACCGGATCACCGAGGATGCCCGGCTGGCGACCGATGCGCCGATCGACCTCGTGGTGGGGCTCCTGTCTTCGGTGCTGACGGCCGGGACCTTTGTCGTCGTGCTGTGGCATGTCGGCGGCGCACTGGACGTCAGCCTTCTCGGTACTGACATCACCATCCCCGGCTATCTGGTCGTCGCCGCCGTGGCCTATGCGCTCCTGACCACCGGCACGTTGATGATCGTCGGCCGGCACATGATCGGGGTCATCGAATCCAAGAACCAGGCCGAGGCGGAACTGAAATATGCGGTCGCACATCTGCGCGAGCGCGCGACGCGGCGCATGTCGCCCGGCGACCTCGAGGGAGCCACCTCGGAAGTCGGTTCGGCACTGGGCGATGTCGTTCGCGAATGGCGGCGGCTGGCCGGGCAGTACATGCGCACGACCTACGTCTCCCATGGCAACACGCTGCTGGCGCCGCTGGTCGGCCTGATCCTCTGCGTCCCGCACTACGTGCAGGGCACGATGCTGCTGGGCGACGTGACCCAGGCGGCGGCCGCATTCGTTGCCGTCCAGGGGGCCTTCAACTGGTTGATCGACAACTTCCCGCGCCTCGCCGAATGCCTTTCCTCGGCAAATCGGGTCGGCAACCTGCTCCTCGCGTTCGACCGGCTCGAATCGGCCGACGAGGAACCGGACTTGTCCGCCGACCGCAAGAGGGTCGCCACCTCCTAGCCGGCTTCGCCGTCTCGGATCGACCGAATCACCGCAGCCTGGGATCCGGCATCAGCCGAGCTTACGAACGCCCCTCGAGCGCCGCCGCGGTGCTTTCCTCGTTGGCGAGATAGCCGCGAATTGCCGCCTCGCCGTCCAGCGCCCGATCGGGTTCGCGTCCGTCGCCGTGGGCAATGAGTTGCAGGCAGAACCAGCCGAGGCCCGCCTTCGCCGGCACGATGCGCTCCTCATAGGCTTCGGCGCGATCCGTCTCGCCGCGCAGCAGGCGGTTGGGCAGGTCGGTGTCGACGCACATCGGCCGGCCAAGCCCGATCACGTCGCACGCGCCCTCGTCCAGCGCCGCTTCCATCGCGGCCAGCGTGCGGAAGCCGCCGGTCAGCATGATGGGCACGGTCGCGACCTTCCGGACCGACCGCGCATAGTCGAGGAAGTAGGCCTCGCGCCGGACGGTGCTTTCCTTGGCGCCGCTGCCCATCATCGCGGGCTTCTCGTAGTTGCCGCCGGAAATCTCGATCAGGTCCACCGAGGCCTCGCCCAGCCACGTCACGACCTGAAGGCATTCCTCGTTCGAGAAACCGCCTTGCTGGAAATCCGACGAATTGAGCTTCACCGAGATGCAGAAGCCGGGTGCCGTGGCCGCCCGCACGGCGCGTACGACCTCGATGAGCAGGGACGCGCGCGCGGCGATATCGCCACCCCAGCGATCGTCGCGCCGGTTGGCCAGCGGTGTCAGGAACTGGCTGAGCAGGTAGCCGTGCGCGGCATGGACCTGCACGCCGGTAAAGCCCGTCTCGTGCGCCACCCGGGCGGCATGGGCGAAGCGGCGCGGCAGGTCGACCACTTCCTTCGCCGTCATCGCGCGCGGGTGTGCGAAGGCGCTCTCGGGCAGCGCCAGCGGAACCGCCGAGGGCGCCACCGGCTGGTCGCAGACGCGGCGCGGCGTCTGGCGGCCTGGATGGTTGATCTGCATCCAGAGCTGCGTGCCGTTGGCCGTGCCGGCGCGCGCATAGGCCCGAAGCGCCTCGAGCCCGTCATTGCCGTCGATCACCACATTGCCCGGCCGTTCGAGGTAGCGCCGGTCGACCTGCACGTTGCCCGTGACGACGAGCCCGGCGCCCCCCGCGGCCCAGCGTCCGTAGAGCCTCACATGCCGTTCCGTGGCACGGTTCATCCCATCCGCCAGCCCCTCGGTAAGCGGCGCCTTGCCGATGCGGTTCTTCAGCACGACGCCGTTGGGCAGGGTGAGCGGCTGGGCGAGATGGAGCTGACTCAGGGCTGACATGCGGGCGAGTGTGCCAAACCGGAGCAGCCCCCGCGAGCACGCCGTTTCGGCAGCAGAAAGGTCCCTCGCTTCGCTGGGGGGGACGCGCTAGAAATCGCGCCGCATGATCCGCCGCCTGTATGACTGGGTGATCCGCCTCGCCCAACACAAAAACGCCATCCCCGCGATGGGCGTGGTCTCCTTCATGGAGAGTTCGTTCTTCCCCATCCCGCCGGATGTGATGCTGGTGCCGATGGTGCTGGCCAACCGCGAGAAGGCATTCAAGATCGCGCTGGTCTGCACGATCTGCTCGGTGCTGGGCGGCCTCTTCGGCTACGCGATCGGCTACTTCTTCTTCGAGACGCTGGGCGCCTGGGTGGTGAAGACCTACGGGCTGCAGGCGGGCCTCGCGGCCTTCCGCGCCGGGTTCGACGAGTACGGGACCTGGATCATCCTGATCAAGGGCCTGACGCCGATCCCGTACAAGCTCGTGACGATTGCTTCAGGCGCCGCGCATTTCGACCTGTTCACGTTCGTGTGGGCGTCCATCTTGACGCGTGGCCTGCGGTTCTTCCTCGTGGCAGCCTTGCTGTGGAAGTTCGGCGAGCCGATCCGGGCCTTCATCGAGAAGCGCCTGACCCTGCTTACCTGGCTCTTCCTGTTCGCCCTGATCGGCGGATTCGTCGTCGTCCGGTTCCTCTTCTAGGGTCTTGCAATGGCCGCAGCCCAGCGCCTTCCGCTTCCCAGCCAGCTCGGCCTGATCGCGCTGCTCGGCAGCGGCGTGATGATCGGCGGCGCGTTCTTCTTCCAGTACGTGATGGGCCTCGCGCCCTGCGAGATGTGCCACTGGCAGCGCTGGCCACACTTCGTGGCGATGGCCGCGGGCCTCGCCGCCTTCGCCTCGTCCGGCCGGCCGCGCCTCGCCACCATCTTCCTGGTGATCGCCATCGCTGCCATCGCCGTCAGCTCGGCGATCGGCATCTTCCATGCCGGCGTCGAGTATCGCTGGTGGCAAGGCCCGCAATCCTGCACCGGTACGGTGCCGACGGGTCTCTCGCCCGAGCAGCTGAAGAAGTACCTGTTCGGCGCCAAGATGGTCCGGTGCGACGCGATCGTGTGGTCGCTGCTCGGCATCTCGATGGCCGGGTGGAACGCGATCCTGTCGGCGATCCTCGCCGGCGGCCTCGCTTCGTCCCTCTCGCGGGTGGCCAGAACATGAAAACCGGCGACAACCGCAATCCCGGCGATCCCGATCCCCGCCAGGTGGTCGAGCGCACCATCCGCGTCGACCAGGCGGGCGAGTTCGGCGCCGTGCGCATCTACGAAGGCCAGCTCGCGGCGCTGCGCTGGACCGGACGGAGCAACAGCGAGACCGGCCGCCGCATCCAGCACATGGCCGCCCAGGAACGTCAGCACAACAAGGTGTTCGACAGGCTGCTGGTCGAGCGCCGTGTGCGACCGACCGTGTTGTCGCCGCTGTGGAGCGTCGCAGGCTTCGCGCTGGGCGCCGCGACGGCGCTGATGGGCGACAAGGCGGCCATGGCTTGCACCGTCGCGGTCGAGGAAACGATCGAGGAGCACTACGCTGAACAGGCGGCCAGGCTCGGCGACGACGAGAAGGACCTGCGCGCGACGGTCGAGAAGTTCCGCGACGAGGAGATCGAGCACCGCGACACAGCGCTCGCCGCGGGCGCCGAACAGGCGCCGGGCTACGAGGCGTTGTCCGCCGTGATCAAGACCGGCTCGCGGCTGGCGATCTGGCTATCGACTCGAATTTAGCTAATGCACCCCGTCATCTCGACCGGAGCCTCGCTTAGCGAGGCGTAGCGGAGAGATCTGCGATCCTCGCGCAAAACGACGGAAGGACGGGGAAGGCTTCAACACCATCATCTTTTCTGAACCGTGCGGGCTCTCGCGCCTCAGAAGGCGCTGCCGCCCGCCGGAGCTGGATCAGGGCTAAGGCGTTCACGTGCGAACGCCTTAGCCCTGATCCAGCTCCGAATCCCAATACAGGAAGTCACGCCAGCTCTCGTGGAGGTAGCCTGGCGGGAAGGCGCGGCCGTGTTCCTGCAGGAGCTGGGTCGAAGGCTCGACCGGCGCACAGTGCAAGACGAGACCGCTTTCCCTGAGCAGCCTGTTTCCCTTCAGCAGGTTGCACGGGCTGCACGCGGTGACGACGTTCTGCCAGCTCGTGCGGCCGCCGCGGGACTTCGGCACGACATGGTCGAAGGTGAGTTCGTTGGTGGCGAAGTCGCCGTTGCAGTACTGGCAGGTGAAGCGGTCGCGCAGGAAGACGTTGAATCGCGTGAAGGCCGGCCGGCGCGCCGCCGGCACATACTCCTTGAGCGCGATCACGCTGGGCAGCCGCATCTCGAAGGTCGGGCTGTGGATGATGCGCTCGTACTGCGAGACCACGCACACCCGGTCGAGGAACACGGCCTTTACGGCGTCCTGCCAGGACCAGACGGACAAGGGAAAATACGACAGAGGCCGAAAATCGGCGTTGAGAACCAGCGCATGGCAGGACTCAAGGCCCGGGGTCACGGCTAAGTCCGCCGCCTCGGAGTGGGACTACTCGGAAAGTCGATCCGGTCCAACATGGCGGCCATAGTGGCCGGACTCCGGGCGAAACACAATATGCGGGAGCAATCGTCACCGACATGTCATGCGGCGGGACGTCTGCGGCTGAGCCGCTCCCGCGCCCCGGCCTCGGAGCCAAGGGTCGCTGCCGCCGTCGCCAGAGCCAGCACGGACAGCACCATGACGGCGGCATAGCCGCCGGTAAGATCGTGCAGCACCCCGCCGATCCAGGCACCGAGGAAACCGCCCAGCCCCATCCCGATGGCGATCAGCCCGTAGATGCGGCCGAAATGCGCGCCGCGATAGCGCAAGGTGGCGAGCGTCGAGATCATCGGCCCGCGCGAGCCCATGCTGCCGCCGAACAGCAGCACGAAGGTCCACAGCCAGAAATCGTCGCCCGGCCCGCGCACCATCGCCAAGGCGCCGACGCCCGCGATCGAGCAGGCATAGGCGAGGATCGCCGCCAGCCGGCGCCCGCCTCGATCGGCCAGCCACGAAAACCCGATCATGCCGAGCGGTGTCAGGAAGCCGGCGACCGCCATCGCCCGCGCGGCGTAGGGACCGTCCATGCCGCGCTCCAGCAGATAGACCACGCTCTGCGGCACCAGCGCGAAGATACCGATCGACGTCAGCGCGAAGGACGAGGTGAGAGCCCAGAAGGGCCAATCGCGCAGCGCCTCGCCCACCGTGACGCCCGGCGCCGCAGTTTCGCGCAGCTTCGCGAGGCCCGGCGCCCCGCGCTCGATCTTCTTCCACGGCAGCACCAGCAGCAGCGGGATGAACAACGCGGTCAGGGCGGCGAAGACGAGATAGGCGTGACGCCAGCCATCGGTGTCGATCAGATACTGCGCCGCCGGAAAGGTCGCCATCGCCCCGACGCCCGAGGCCGACCACGACACGGCGAGCGGCACGCCCAGCCGATGGGTCGGAAACCAGCGGCCGATCAGCGACGACGAAAGAATGCCCGACAGCGACGCCGCGCCGAAGCCCATCATCACGCCCAGCGACAGGTAGAGATGCCAGAGCTGACTCGCCTGCGAGGCGAGGGCGGTGCTACCGGCCGCCGCGATCACGCCGAACACGGTCAGCGCGCGCAGGCCGAAGCGGTCGAGGATCCAGCCGGTGATGGGCGCGGCGGTGCCGCCGACCAGCAAGGCGAAACTGTAGATCAGCGTGACAGGGCCGCGATTGGCGTCGAAGTCGTGCTGGAGCGCGGGCACGAAGACGACGAACGTGTCGCTGACCGAGCGACTGGCGACGCCGAGCGCAAAACACAGCGCCACGAGCGCCCACGGCAAAGCCGATCCCATCGTCCCAACCTCGACGACCACGAGCGGCGATGCAAGCCGATTGCAGGCCCGGCAGGCTTGCATTCTCCGCATGCGCACGCCAGCTTCGGCGCCCGATTTTCATGTTGCGAGGGCCAAGGTGGACGACACACTCATCATCAAGGCCGGCTTCAACGGCCCGCGCCTGTCGGGCAATGGCGGCTATGTCTCAGGCCTGCTGGCCGAGCGCTACAACAAGGCCTTCGGCGGCGACGGCGCGGTGGAGATCACGTTGCGCGCGCCGATCCCGATTGAGACCCGGATGAATCTCGTACGCGAGGACGCTGCGATCACGATGCGCGACGGCGACACGCTGATCTGCGAAGCGCGTGCCGGGAAGGTCGACCATCTCGATCCGCCGAAGCCACCCTCGGACTGGAATGCGGTGTTGCACCAGGACGCAGTCGGCGGCTGCGGCGAGGGCAGCGACTTCCAATGGTGCCTCGTCTGTGGCCGCAGCCGCGGCGTGGGCGACGGCCTGCGCGTGTTCGGCAGCCATTCAGGCAGCGGCACTTCCCTCTCCTGCTATGTGCCGCACGCCAACCACGCCGACGGCGACGGCCGGATCAGGCCGGAATTCCTGTGGGGCACGCTCGACTGTCCCGGCGCCTGGGCCGCCCAGGATCCCGACGACATACGTCCCGCCCTCACCGGCCGCATGACCGCGAAGGTGCTTGAACGCCCCAGGGTCGGCGAACGCTGCGCCGTCGTCGGCTGGCGCATCGGCGCCGAGGGGCGCAAGCTCTATTCCGGTACCGCCCTCTATACGGAGTCCGGCCGCCTCTGTGCGCTGGGCCACTGCACGTGGATCGTGTTGAAGGAATAGAGGGCCGCCGCCGGCACGACCCGCGTCGAACGAGGCAAGCCGTTTGCAGATCTCGCCCCTCCTTCTCATCTTCGCCGCCGCGATCGCGACGTTCGTCCTGTTGCAGGCGTTCGGTGGGCGGCAGGGCGGCCTGACCGCCCCGGATGCGGGCAAGGCCGCGCAGGTCGTTGCGGCGCTGCTCGCATCGATCAACATCGCCGGCGTGGTCGGGCTCGTATGGTTTGCGGCCGGGATGCTCACCCATGACGGGGTGATGGTCATCGAGCTTTCGATCTGCGCGGGATTGATCGCGATACTCGTCAGTCTCACCGCCTGCGGCGTCCTGCTGGGCCGGCGCGGCATGAGTGGCGGCGGCCTGACATTGCTGGCGGTTGGGAGCCTACCGACGCTCTTCGTCTATGCCTTCCTGGTCTATCTCGACTTCAATCCGATCGACTGGCGCTGAAGCGTTCAGCGCTCACGCACGAAGATCACCGCCGCCTCGTCGGCATAGGCCTGGCGCCAGCCCGGCAGGCGCGCCAGCAGGCGGTTGGCCGGCTGGTCGGGCGGCATGAACGTCCAGTCGATGCGATTGCGCTCGAGAAGCTGCTCGAGCGATTCGCCACCGCGCAGGCCGATCGTGTCGGCGTAGCGGCGGATGAAGTCGCGGCCGTACAGCTCGCCGCGGCCGTCGATGAAGGTCGGCACGCCGGCATGGATGAGATAGCCGCCGAAATTATAGTGATTGAGTACACGGCCGCCGATGCCCGCCTGCTTCACATAGGCCATCGCGGTCGAGGGCATGGTCGAGAGCGGCGGCACGATGCCGCCATAGCGCACCAGGCCGAGCGCGATCGCCGCGCAGCAGGCAATACCCACCAGGACGGCGGCGCGGCCGGCCGGCAGCGCGAGCGCGGCGGCCTGGTCCGACAGCGACGCGCCAAGGCCGGGGGACGGATCGGGCCGCAGTGCCGGCCATTGTCGCGCGAGCAGGGGGGCGATCGCCAGCGGCGCGAGCATGGCCAGCAGCTCGGCGTTGCGGGCGTAGCTGAGATAGAGATGAAGCAGGCCCAGCACGATCAGCAGGCGCAGCAGCGGCAGTTTCAAGCCGCGCGACAGGGCGGCGTAGAGCGCGATCAGCAGCACCAGCTCGGCCAGCGGCTGCTTCTGGAAATCGGGCGACTTCCATTCCGAGATGAAGGCCAGCGCGTCGCCCATGCCGAAGATGCGGAGGGTGACGAGGATCGGCTCGGGCCCGTAGGGCGTGATGCAGGCGACGAGGAAGGCGGCCGCGCCGAACTTCGTCCAGCCGACGAACAGCGCCTTGCGTTCGGTCACGTCGCGCGCGCCCAGGAGGGCCTCGACCGCAAACGCGCCGCCCAGCAGCAGGCCGAGCGTGAAGCCACCGTGAAGGTTGGCCCAGAGCAGCATGGCGATCAGCAGCAATGGTTCAGGCGCGCGGCGCTCCTCGACGGCACGCACAAGGCCCGCCATCCAGATCAGCATGAACGGGAAGGCAAGGACATGCGGCCGCGCCAGGAAGTGCGGCAAGGTCATCGCGATGGCGGCCAGCGCGAACAGGGCGGCCGGCAGCGGGCGCAGGTCGCGCAGCAGCAGCCGCAGCATCAGCGCGAACGACACGGCGAGAGCGGTCGCCGCCAGCACGGTGACGCCACCCCAGCCGCCGAGCTTGAAGGCCACCGCCATCAGCAGTTGCGACAGCCACTCCTTGGCGATCCACGGCTGGCCGCCAAAGGTGAAGGAGAACGGATCGACCGTCGGCACCGTGCCGTGCGCCAGCATCCAGTTGCCGACGGCGATATGCCAGTGACTGTCGGGGTCGGCCAGCAGCGGCAGGCCGCTTCCGTTGGCGAGGCAGATGAAGAGCAGCAGACCCAGCACCAGCGGCCAGGACAGGGACCAGGCCGAACGCGGCTGAGCGGCAGTTGAGGCGCCGGCATCGGAAAGATCAGGGGATACCGAGAGGCCGGACGTGACGGCGATGAGACGCGCTCCGAAAGAAGGGGAACAAACGCCCCTAATCAATTGATATACATTATAATTTATGGACACGCTACTAATAGATCGCAGGCACCGGTCACCCTCTTCACTTTCATTCTCCTCTCCCCCGCCAGGGAGAGAGGTAGGGTGAGGACGTTACAGGTGATGGGCCGTGCCCCCTCACCTGACTCTCCCCCTGCGGGGGGAGAGGAATATGAGAATGGGATATAGAGAACACGATGCAATCGGCGCCCCTCCTGAAAGACCTGGTGCTCGTGGGCGGCGGGCACTCGCATGTCCATGTTGTCAGAAGCTTCGGCATGCAGCCGATGCCCGGCGTGCGGCTGACGCTGATCGGGCGGGACATCGAGACGCCCTATTCCGGCATGATCCCCGGCTTCGTGGCCGGTACCTACACGTTCGACGAATGCCATATCGACCTGGCGCGGCTCTGCGCGTGGAGCGGCGCGCGGCTGATCCATGCCGAGGCGGTCGGGCTCGACCGGCTCAACCGGCAGGTGCTTTTGAAGGATCGACCGCCGGTTTCCTACGATCTGGTCTCGCTCGATGTCGGCTCGTCGCCCAGCATGCAGGCGATCGACGGCGCGACCGAGTACGCGACGCCGGTCAAGCCGATCGCCAAACTGGGCCGGCGGTGGCTGGGCTTCCTCGAACGGGTCAAGGACTGGCAGGGCGCGCTCGATATCGTCGTGATCGGCGGTGGCGCGGGCGGCGTCGAGCTGGCGCTGGCCATCGACCATCGCCTGCGCCAGGCCGCGCGCGGCGCCCAGGTGTCGGTGACGCTGGCCACCAAGGGCGAGATCCTGTCGGGCCAGGCGGTCGCGGCGCGGCAGCGCATGCGCGCGATCTTCCGGCGGCGCGGCGTGCGGCTGATCGAGAATACTGCCACCACGCGCATCGACGCCGACGCCGTCCATCTCGAGAGCGGCGAGCGGCTGCCAGCCGACGACGCCTTCGTGGTGACGCAGGCCAGCGCCGCGGCCTGGTTCGCCGAAACCGGCCTTCCGCTCGACGAGCGCGGCTTCTTCGCGGTCGAGCCGACACTTGCGTCGAGTGGCGACCCGACCGTGTTCGCGGCCGGCGACTGCGCCAGCGTGACCGCGCATCCGCGGCCCAAGGCCGGCGTCTTCGCCGTGCGCCACGGCCCGCCGCTCGCCGCGAACCTGCGGCTCGCGCTGCTGGGCCAGCCACCCCGGCCCTTCACTCCGCAACGCCGCTACCTGTCGATCCTCGGCACCGGCGACGGAAACGCCGTGGCGACACGCGGTGGCTTTGCGATCGAGGGCGAATGGGTCTGGCGCTGGAAGGACCATATCGACCGCAAGTGGATGCGCATGTATCGCGATCCGCCGGCGGCCCCGATGGACGCAGGCGCGCGCACCGCGCCGCCCGATCCGGCGCTGGCCGACGCGGAAGCAAAACGCCTGTTGGCCGATATCGGCATGCGCTGCGGCGGCTGCGGCGCCAAGGTGGGCGCGGGCGTGCTCGACCGCGTGCTGGCGCGCCTCGGCCCCTCGCCCGGCTCCAGCGCAGCCATCGGCCTCGACGCGCCCGACGATGCGGCGATGATCGAGGTGCCTGCGGGACAGGCGCTGGTGCAGTCGGTCGATTTCTTCCGCACCTTCATCGACGATCCCTTCGTGTTCGGCGAGATCGCGGCCGTGCATGCGCTGGGCGACGTCTGGGCGATGGGCGCGAAGCCGCACAGCGCCCTGGCGCTTGCCGTGGTGCCGGCGGCGGCGGAACGGCTGATGGAGGAAGACCTTTTCCAGATGCTGGCCGGTGCGCGGCGGGTACTCGACGATGCGGGTTGCGCGCTGATCGGCGGCCATTCCGGCGAAGGACCGGAGGCGGCGCTGGGGTTTTCCGTGAATGGCCTCGTCGTTGCGTCGCACGCGCTACGCAAGGGCGGACTGCGTCCCGGCGACCGGTTAGTGATCACGAAGAAACTCGGGACGGGTGTGATCTTTGCCGCCGCGATGCGCGGCATGGCCAGGGCCGCCTGGATCGAAGCGGCGCTCGCGTCGATGCGCACGCCGTCGGGCCCCGCTGCACAAGCATTGCTCGATGCGGGTGCACATGCCTGCACCGACGTGACGGGCTTCGGACTTGCGGGCCATCTCGCCGAGATGATTCGCGCGAGCGGCAATGTCGCGGTCGACATAGATCTCGATGCGCTGCCGGCGCTACCGGGGGCGACCGAACTGTTTGCGCAAGGCTTCGCGAGTTCGCTGCAGCCGGAGAATTTGCGCGCGCGTCATCTCATCGACGGCATGGATCGCGCCGCATCGCATCCCAAGGTGTCGCTGCTGTTCGATCCGCAGACCGCCGGCGGCCTGCTCGCGGCATTGCCTTCCGACGCGCCGATCAGCGACGACATGACTCATGTCGGGACAGTGCGGGCGCGCGAAGAAAACGAGACAAGCATGCGAATCGCGCGCTAGATGCAATGTTATGCGAGGTCCGGCGTCCGCCGTCTCGCATTTTTGCACAGGGAGAACCGAATGGCTGCGAAGAAGAAAGCTGCGAAGAAGAGCGTCAAGAAGGCGGCGAAGAAGGCCGTGACGAAGACGAAGACCGCGGCGAAGAAGGCCGTGAAGAAGGCGACGAAGAAGGCAGCGGTTCGCCGCAAGCGCCGCTAGACTGGTGCCGGAGCGTCCCTGAAGCGGGGGCGCTCCGACGCATCGGGAGCCGGACATGGCGCACGCAAAGGCAAGCATCGGCACGACCAACTACGCAACCGCCATCGCGACCGGTCACAGCGGGCATCACAAGCTTACAGCCGACGAAGGCCCGGAGCTCGGCGGGAAAGATGCCGGCCCCGCCCCCTACGACCTCCTGGCCTCGGCACTGGGCGCCTGCACCGTCATCACGCTTCGCATGTATGCCGACCGCAAGCAGTGGCCGGTCACGGCCGTCCACGCCGACATCCATTTCAGCCGCGACGGCGACAAGCAGCGCATCGACCGCGTCCTGACCATCGAGGGCGCCGTCGACGACGAGCAGAAGAAACGAATGGCCGACATCGCCGAGCGCACCCCGGTGACGCTCACGTTGAAAAACGGGCTGGAGATCAGGACGTCGCTGGCGTGACGCTCACGTTCCCCTTCCCCTGACGAGGGCGAGGAGTATGAGGCTTACTTCTTTCCTCGCGACTTCCAGGCTTCGAAGTCGCGCTTGGCTTCCTCGCCGGCCACGGGGAACAGGCCCTTCAGCGAGCGGCCGCGCGCCACTTCGGCTTCGGCGAACTCCTCGTAGTGATAGGCGTCGAGCGCTTCCTGGGCGACGGCCTCCACGATGTCGGGTGGGATGACGAGGACGGCATCGCGGTCGCCCACGATCACATCGCCGGGATAGATGGCGACGCCGCCGCAGGCGATCGGCAGCTGGAGATCGACCGGACGGTGCGCGATCGGGCTGGGCGGCGAGGACGGGCGGCGGTGATAGGCCGGCAGCCCGGTCTTGTGGACGCCGTCGGTATCGCGAAAGCCACCGTCGGTGACGATGCCGGCGGCGCCGCGCGCCTTCAGCCGACCGACATAGAGATCGCCCGCCGACGCCGCCCGCGAATCGCCCCGCGAATCGATCATCAGCACATGGCCCGGCGGGCACTCCTCCATCGCCTGCGGCTGAACCATCGAGCGGTTGGTCGAGGTCGGCCCGTCCTTGTCCTCGCGCGAGGGGATGAAGCGCATCGTGAAGGCCAGGCCCACCATGCGCGGCTGCTCGGGCCGCATCGGCCACACGTCGAACAGGGTCATGCTGCGCAGCCCGCGCTTGTTCAGCACGCCGGTCAGGGTCGAGGTGCCGACTTTCGCCAGCGCTTCCTTCAGATCGGATGACAGCACGGTCATGGTCTTCTCTCCCGCTCGCTTTTGATCTCTCGCTTTAGACGCGACGTTAGCCGATAATTCCGGCCATGCGCGTGGAAATCCTCTGTACCGGCGACGAGATCCTCACCGGCAAGACCGTCAACACCAACTACAGCCACATGGCCCGCCGCCTCGTCGAGGTCGGTCTGGGCGTCCACTGGGGCACCACGGTCGGCGACGACCGCGAGAGTCTCCTGAAAGCCTTCCATCAGGCCGGCGAGCGCGCCGATGCGGTGATCGTGAACGGCGGGCTCGGGCCCACGGTCGACGATCTCTCGCAGGAGGTCGCGGCCCAGGCCTGCGGCGTCGAACTGGTGAAGAGCGACTACTGGATGACGCGCATGGAGGAATCCTACGCGCGGCGCGGGCGCGTCATGCCGCCCAACAACGTGAAGCAGGCGATGCTGCCGGCCAATGCCGAGTTCATCGACAACCCGATCGGCACCGCCTGCGGCTTCGCCGTCACCATCGGCCGCGCGCGCTTCTTCTTCACACCGGGCGTGCCGCGCGAGATGCGCCGCATGCTCGACGAACAGGTGCTGCCGCGCATCCTGGCGATGAGCGGCATCAAGGGCGTCACCAGGCTGAAGCGCTTCCACACGTTCGGCATCGGCGAATCGCGCGCCGACCAGATGCTGGGCGACATCGAGGCCTTCAAGGAAGGTGGCGGCATCAAGCTCGGCTTCCAGGCGCACTATCCGCAGCTCGAGACCAAGCTCGCGCTGCGCGCCGACGACGAACCCGCCCTCGCCGCCCTGCTCGACCCGGCCGAGGCCGAGGTGCGCAAGCGGCTGGGCAACTTCATCGTGGCCGAAGACGAGCAGACCATCGAAGGCGTGATCATGGGCAAGCTGCTGGCGGGCGGCTTTACGCTGGCCCTCGCAGAGACGGTGACGGGAGGCCATCTCGCCGCGCGCCTCGCGCCACTGGCGGGCGCCGAGCGCGCCTTCCGCCGCGGCATCGTCGCGCGCGATCTTGCCGAACTCGGCGCCACCTCGGTGACGCCCGACCAGGCGGCGGCTGTGGCAAAAGCCATCCGCGCCTCGACCGGCGCCAGCCATGCGCTGGTCGTGCTGCTCGAACTCGACGAAGGCGCGGACCGGCCCGACATGGGCGGCACGATCTGCATCGGCCTCGCCGACGCGACCGGCGCCGTCACGCGCCAGGCCCGCCTGATCGGCGGCCGCGACTGGGTGCGGGTCGGCGCGACCGAACTCGGCCTCGACTGCCTGCGCCGCCACCTGCTCGGCCTCCCCGTCGACGAACGCATCGATTTCGAGCGCCGTTAACCCCTCATAACGTCTACTCGCGCCGGCCTCACAGCTGGTGCATTCTCCCGCGGCGAGCTTTCATCGCAGCGAGAGGAGCGTTCCATGCCTTTCATCAAAACCCGCGACGGCACCGACATCTATTACAAGGACTGGGGCAAGGGTCCGGCGGTAACCTTCAGCCATGGCTGGCCGCTGACGGCCGATGCCTGGGAAGACCAGATGGTGTTCCTCGCCCACAACGGCTTCCGCGTGATCGCGCACGATCGCCGTGGGCATGGCCGCTCGGGCCAGCCTTGGGACGGCAACGAGATGGACACCTATGCCGACGATCTGGCGGCGCTGTTCGAGGCGCTCGACCTGAAGGACGCGGCGATGGTGGGCCATTCGACCGGCGGTGGCGAGGTGGCTCGCTTCATCGGCCGGCATGGTACCAGGCGCGTCTCGAAGGCCGTGCTGGTCGGCGCCGTGCCGCCGCAGATGCTCAAGACCGCGGCCAATCCGGGCGGGCTGCCGATGGAAGTGTTCGACGGCATCCGCAAGGGCGTGACCGACGATCGATCGCAGTTCTTCAAGGACCTGACGACGCCCTTCTACGGCGCCAACCGCGACGGCGCCAAGGTGAGCCAGGGCGTCCGTGACTTCTTCTGGATGCAGGGCATGATGGGCGGGCTGAAGCCGCTGCTCGACTGCATCAAGGCCTTCTCCGAGACCGACTTCACCGAGGACCTGAAGAAGTTCGACGTGCCGACGCTGATCATCCACGGCGACGACGACCAGATCGTGCCGATCGACGCTTCGGGCGGCGCTTCCGCCAAACTGGTGAAGGGTGCGACACTCAAGGTCTATCCAAAGGGGAGCCACGGGCTCGCCACCATGAACAAGGACCAGCTCAACGCAGACTTGCTGGCCTTTCTGAAGGGATAAAGGAAACAAGAAATGGCTGTCGTCGAGACCGAGAAGCACGGGCAGATCTTCGTCGTTCGCATGAACCGGCCCGACCGGTTGAACGCGCTCAATCACGAGATGCGGACCGAGCTGTCGAAGGCATGGAACGAGTTCCGCACGTCGAAGGAACTCGAAGTCGCGATCTTCACCGGGGCCGGGCGCGGCTTCTGCGCCGGCGAGGACATGAAGGAATCGCTCAAGGACGGCGCGCCGGGCGGCCGCCGTCCGGAGATCGAGGACCCGTTCATGTCGGGCAAGCTCGAGAAGCCGGTGATCGCCGCGATCAACGGTTTCGCCATGGGCGGCGGCTTCATGCTGGTCGAGCGCACCGACCTGCGCGTCGCCGTGCGCGAGGCGGTGTTCGAGGTCTCCGAGGCCAAGCGCTGGCTGCTGGGCGGCTACAATCACGGCCACATCGCCAACCTGCCCTATCCTGTGGCGATGGAGATGGCGCTGGGATTCCGCTTCACCGCGCAGCGCTTCTACGAGATCGGCTTCGTCAACCGCCTGGTCGACGCCGCCGACCTGATGCCGACGGCGATGACGATGGCCGAGCATCTGCTGACCCTGCCGCCAGCCAGCCGCGTGAACACCGTCCACATGATGCGCCAGATGCGTCCCGCGCCCGGCCCCGACATGGTGAAGCTCGCCGACGCCCTGCACGACCACGGCGCCAAGAGCGACCTCATGGAATCGCGCGCCGCCTTCGCCGAGAAGCGCAAGCCCAACTTCAAGGGCTGGAACGACCCCGAGGACCGCTACCGCCTGCCCACGCTGGAGAGCGTGAACAAGAAGTAGCTCCACGAAGTGACAAAGGCCGGCCCGAACAAAGCGGGCCGGCCTTCGTCATGCTTGGAGATCGGGCGCACGCCTCCCGGCCAACCCCAACGTGTCATCCCGAGCGCAGCGAGGGATCTTTCTCTTTCATGGTCTACGTGAAGAGCAAGGATCCCTCGCTGCGCTCGGGATGACACCGGTGTTGTCATGACGAGATGTGCGTCACCTCTACGGACGCCGGTCGGCTCTAATACGCCCGCCCCTCGCAGCGCGCGGCGACGGTCTGGACGATCGCGCCGCGGGGATCGGCGTAATAGACGTGCGTGCCGTTCTCCTGGCCGCGCTGGATGCCGATCATGATCGTGTCGGTCGGCACGATCCCTGTCAGCACCACGAGATGGCGGTCGGCAAAAAGTACTGAGGCGCGCACCGGCGCGGCGCCGTTGTAGATCACGGTGGGCTCGCCGCCGCGGTTGATGATCGCGAACTTGGCACCGTCGTCCGCGATGCAGACCGACTGGCCGTCGGTGATTTCGGCCGGCGCGGGCTTCGGAACAGCCGCGCGGCCCGCAACGACGCCCGGCATCGGGGCCGAGGGCGGACGGTTGGGCGAGGCACCGTACTGGCTGGGCTGCTGCATCTGCGGCACCGGCACGGGACGGGGCTTGGCCGCCGGCCGCTCCGCCCCGGGCCGCATCGCTTCGGAGGCGGCCATCACTTCGAAGCCGGGCCCGCGAACGTAGCGCTGCGCGAGGTAGCCGATGACGCCGACGAAAACGAGCAGCACCACGGCAAGCATCACCGCGGCCCGCCGACGCGCAGTCGCATCGGCATGCAGCAGCGGGCCCACCGGCGCCATGAGACGCGGCGGAGGGAACAACCCGGGCAGAGACTGACGAAGCCCCGGGGCAGGGTGCGAAGCCGCCGCCCGGACCGCCGAGCGCACCTTGCCGAACAGGATCGCCGCGATGCGCTGCCGGGAACGGGCCTTGCCCGCCGCCTTCGCCGCCCGCGCGGTCGCCGCCGCCCGGGCCGCCTGTTCGCGGCGCGCGCGCTCGGCGTCGAGCACCGACCGAACCCTGACGTCGTATCCGGCGCGGTCCTCGGGATTGCTCAGAACCTGATAGGCGGCCGTGATCTGGCGGAAATTGTAGGCCGCCAGCTCCGGATTCCCCGAGGCGACGTCGGGGTGGTACTTCTTCGCGAGATCGACATAGGCCGCGCGGATCATCGCCGCGTCCGCCGTCCGCGGCACGCCCAGCACGAGATAATGGTCGACGTCGATCTTCATCGCCGGTTCATCTTACCGGATTTCACCGGAACGGCCCATGCGCCACACCTGCCCACCTTCCGAGTCCGCATTACGGACTCAGATGAAATTCTCCTCCGGCGGGTCGCCGCAGCGCGTATCCTCATCGGCAACGGACAGAAGTTCCGGGAGGAAGACGATGACCTACCAGTCGATCGAAGTGCGCAAGCTGACGCCCGGCATCGGGGCGGAGATTTCCGGTGTCGATCTCGGCAAGCCGCTCGGCAACCAGCAGTTCCAGGAAGTGCACGATGCACTGATGGAAAACCTGGTGATCTTCTTTCGCGACCAGAAGATGTCGGTCGAGCAGCACAAGGAGTTCGGCCGCCGTTTCGGGCCACTGCACGTCCATCCCAACGCGCCGATCGAACTGCCCGAACATCCCGAGATCCTGGTCATCAAGGCCGACGAGAAATCGCGCCATGTCGCCGGCGAGGAATGGCACACCGACGTATCGTGCGACGTCGAGCCGCCGATGGGCTCGATCCTCTATCTCACCGAGGTGCCGCCCGAGGGCGGTGGCGACACGCTGTTCGCCAACATGTATCGCGCCTACGACACGCTCTCGGAGCCCATCAAGCAGCTGCTGCAAGGCCTGACGGCGCTGCACGACAGTTCCAAGGCGCATTACTATCGCGTGAAGGCCACGGACCGCGACGGCATCAAGTTCCCCAACGCCGAGCATCCGGTGGTGCGCACCCATCCCGTGACGGGCAAGCAGAGCCTCTACGTCAATCGCGGCTTCACGCTCCGCATCCCGCAGCTGCGCAAGCACGAGAGCGATGCACTGCTGGAGATGCTCTACCGCCACATCGAGACGCCGGAATTCCAGTGCCGCTTCAAGTGGCAGCCCAATTCGGTGGCGTTCTGGGACAATCGCTGCGTCCAGCACCACGCAATGTTCGACTACTTCCCGCACCGACGGTACGGCCACCGCGTCACGGTTTGCGGCGACAAGCCGTTCCTGCGGAAGAACTAGCGCCGGCCTTTACACTCGCCCGGCCTCTGTCCTATACCCGGTCCACGATGATGCGTTTCGCGACCAAAACGACCACGACCAAAACGACCACCTTCGGTGGGCCGGCGAGGACGTGCGCGTAGAGTCGAACGTGACATAGGACAACCTCAAGGCCCCGCCGGTTTCGGACGGGGCCTTTGTCTTTCCAGGCGTCCGTCTCCCGGCTTCAACGAAGGAGACAGACATGAATTCGAGACCTCTCACAGTAGCCATCGTCGGCGCCACCGGCGCCGTCGGCGTGGAGTTCCTGCGCTGCCTCGCCGAGCGGCGTTTCCCGGTGAAGGAGCTGCGCCTGCTCGCCTCCGCCCGCTCCGTGGGCCGCGAGCTTTCCTTCGACGGCAAGGCGCTCGTCGTCCAGGAACTCACCGAGAAGAGCTTCGAGGGCGTCGATATCGCATTGTTCTCGGCGGGTGGCGGCATCTCGAAGCGCTACGCCCCAATCGCGGTCGCGGCCGGCGCCATCGTGGTCGACAACTCCTCGGCTTTCCGAATGGACCCGGAGGTACCGCTGGTGATCCCAGAGATCAATGCCGGCGCCATCGCCGGCCACAAGGGCATCGTCGCCAATCCCAACTGCGCGGCCATCATCACCATCACGCCGCTCTGGCCGATTCACCAGCACAACCGCATCCGGCGCATGACCATCGCCACCTATCAGGCGGCCTCGGGCGCCGGCGCCGCGGCCATGGACGAGCTCGCTGACTCGACACGCGCCTATCTCGACGGCCGCGCCTTCCAGCCCAGGGTGCTGCCGCACCCCTACGCCTTCAACCTGTTCAGTCATAACACCGCGATCGATCCCGAGACCGGCTACAACGACGAGGAGACCAAGGTCATGCGCGAGACCCGCAAGATCTACGGCGATCCGGACCTGCGGCTGTCGGCGACCTGCGTGCGCGTGCCGGTGCTGCGCGCCCATGCGGCCGCCGTCACCTTCGAGTGCGAACGTCCGATCGACGAGGCCCGGGTGCGCGCGCTGCTCGCCAACGCGCCGGGCGTGCGCCTGGTCGACGACCGCGAGCGCAACATCTTCCCGATGCCACGCGATGCCAGCCAGCAGGACGACATCCTGGTGGGGCGCATCCGCCAGGACCTCGGGGATCCGAGCGGCCACTCGATCTCGCTGTTCGTGGCGGGCGATCAGTTGCTGAAGGGTGCGGCTCTCAACGCCGTTCAGATCGCGGAGCACCTGCTGGCGGCCTGACATTGGCGTCAGGAACTGCCGGAGCATCCAGATCGTCGCGAGCCGGGTATCTCCGCTCGCGACGACGGCCTATCTATTTTCTGGTGCGTTCGGCACTGGTGCTGGCGGCGCCCATGGTCTTGACCAGCTCGTAGATGCGCTTGCGCACCGAAGGCTCTTTAATCTTGTAGTACGCGCGCACGAGCTGCAGCGTCTCACGCTTGATCAGAGGGTCCTTCTCGACAGCGAAGGGGGTGCCGGCCTCGCCAAAGCCGCCACCCTTCTTGACCCGGGCCGCCATCGGCCGGCCAGCCAGCACGTTGCTCGGCATCTCGTCGAAGAAATAGGAAACCGGTACGTCCAGCGCCTTGGCAAACTCGAAGAGACGGCTGGAGCCCACCCGGTTCGCCCCCCGCTCGTACTTCTGCACCTGCTGAAAGGTGAGACCGACCGCATCGCCGAGCCTGGTCTGGCTCATGCCAAGCAGGGTGCGACGCTGGCGCATGCGGATACCGACGTGAGCGTCGACGGGATGCGATTTTGCCATTCCTGTTCTTCTTCCTGTTCGACGGTCCTACGCACTACGCGCCGAAAGCCCGGCCAGGCTCAAAACAACTTTCACTGCATCGGTATCACCGACCGTGCCGGGTCGTCCAAGCCAAAGGAGAAGGTCATGCAGAAATCCCGCCGGGGATTACTTTCGCAATGAGTAAATTGCTGTTTGAACGCAATTAACGATCGCCAATTCGCGCCGCAAAGCCAATTTCCGCTATTGCCGAATCACACAATATGCAACCCGACGTTGCCAACTTGCCCGGGACACGTCCAATATCGCCAGACCAGCCTTCAATACCTTTTGGGTATCGACAATGGATCTGAGGCAATTGAGATACTTCTGCGCCGTTGTGCGGGAAGGCCATTTCGGACGGGCGGCCGCGTCGCTGGGAATCGCCCAGCCGCCCCTCACCCGCCAGATCCAGAGCCTCGAGCACCGACTCGGCGTCGAGCTTCTCCATCGGACCCAGAAGAAGTTCGAGGTGACGCAGGCGGGCCTCCTCCTCTACGAGCGGGCACGGCGGCTTCTCGATGGGGCTGACCAGGCCGTGGACGATGTGCGGCGCCTGGGGAGCGGCGAGACGGGACGCCTCACTGTCGGCTTCGCCCCGTCCAATGCCTTCACGCTCTTGCCGCCGATCGTCGCGCGCTTTCGCTCGGCTTATCCCGACGTGGAACTGGAGCTACGGCAGCTCACGACGTCGATCCTGGTGACGTCGCTCGAAGCGGGAAGCCTGGACGTCGCCCTGCTAAGGCCGCCACTCAGTTCGCGATCGCTGCAGATCGAGACACTGATCCGCGAACCCTTTCTCGCGCTGGTGCCCTCCACGCACAGACTGGCTGCCCGGAGTGACATGCAGCTTCGCCAGTTCGCAGGGGAGCCTTTCGTTATGTACTCACGGGCCGGCTTGCCGCTCCTCCATGCGCGCGCAATGGATATGTGCCGGCGCGCAAACTTCTCACCGCGCATCGTCCAGTATGCCGACCAGATCCACACGGTGGCAGGGTTCGTGGCTGCGGGCCTTGGGGTCGCGGTTGCGCCGTCGACGGTGACGCGCTTCAACATGCCGGGCCTGCGCGTCCTTCAGATCGCCGAGAACCCCGCCCCGCTGGCTATGGCCATGGCCTGGCGCACCGGCACAGCCACCGGCCTGGTACGCAACTTCACCCGCATCGCGCGTGAGGCCGCCACCGCCTGGCAGGCAGGGGAAGCGAAGGAGCCCCTCTAATCTGCCTCCTTGGAGATCAGCTTGAAGTCGTGATCGAACACAAGATCGTGCTTCTGGTTGCCGCACATCGCATCGTCGACTTCGAACTTGCCCGAGGGATGGGGCGGCGACCTGTCGTCGTCGAACTCCATCTCGCCGCCGGTGCAACCCGCGGACTTCACCGCCGCTTCGAGTCTCGCAATTTCCTGGTCTGTTACGGCTCTGTCCTTGGCCAAAGCGGGCGTGGCAAGACAGGTAACAACGACAAGAGCGGCAGAAAAACTGAGCGCGCGCATCTGAAACTCCGCAACAGGGTTTCAGCTCCAATGCGATCCCGGCATGGAGGTTCCGATTGTTTCAGCGCCTCGAAGCCGCCCGGCATGTCTGCACGGCCGGTCCTCTTGGCCCGATCACACGGGTGCGGCCCCGTTCAGAACGAAAAGCACGCGGGCGATGCGGTCGGTGCGATTGGCCCAGGCATGGTTGGTGCCACGCTGGATCAGCACGTCGCCAACCTGCATCAGCGTCTCGCCAACATCCATCAACGCCCAGATCTCGCCCTCGATGACGATGGCGTAGTCGACGCTGTAGGTCTTGTGGAAGCCGGGGTGACGCGCGGCCTTGTCGTGCGCCTGGGCGGCGCCGTACTGGCTGAACACCTCGGCCTGATTGCCGTAGTTGCGCTCCTTGTCGGGCGGAAACTCGACGATGCGCACGACATTGCCGGCCGGCGGCGGTTCGAGCCTGAACGGCCGGGCCGTCGGGTCGGCCTGTCCCGCCTCGTTGGTCGCGGGAACCGCGTCGAGCAACCAGAGATTGGTGAGCCCTACATTTGGTGAATGCGACGGCGAGAACGGATTCGGCGCCGGGCCGTCCTCGAGGAACACGGACCGACCCTCCCCGTCGTGACCCGTCACGATACGGCGTACAGGTTTCACCATGTCATCTGCCTCCTGAAAAAATCAGCGGCGAGCACTATGCATGCCCGCGCCGCGCCGGGAAGACCGTCAATGCCCCGATCAACGCAGCAGCCAAGCGCGACGTTTGCCGGAAGCCTCAAGGCGACCGGCCTTCACGGGCCGCTCGGGCAGCAACAGGCATTTGCCGCCAACTGCCGCTCCGGCTGGATCACGTGTCGCGTGTGGGCGTAGAGCTTTGCCGCGCGCTCGGGACCCTGGCCGAGCGCGGCTTCGACCGCCGCGGCATAGAGATCGCTCAGGCCGGTGCAAACCACCGCATCGGTCCGGCCCGCGTCCCAGCCGCGGCGCTCGCCCTGGTAGCGCCGCTCATCCACCGCGGTGCGGCCCGGCAGGCGCAGATGGGCCGGGTCCTGTCAGGACAACGAAGCGTCCTGCCGCAGGTCGGAGAGGCGCTCGGCCACGATGCTGTCGTCCAGCACCGACGTCGCCTGCGCCACTATCCGCCCGAGGTCGCCGCCGGCGCGGTCGAGACGGCGGTCGATCAGCGGTTCGAGCAGCGCCTTCTGCCGCGTCCCCTTCGCCCGCGCGAGATAGCGGTACTTCAGCGCGCCCAGCAACGGGACGGTACCGGCGATCCCGGCAAGCCCAGTTTCGGGATCGCGGCCCGCGAGGCCCGTCGCCGGGTCGTTCACCAGCCAACAGCAGGGCTTTCGCGTCGCCCTCCGTCTGCATCGTGTTGCCAAAAGCGCCCGCCGGCGCGCTACTGGAGGTAGCTACGACCGGCAGCGGCTTGGCGTCGACCGTCGGCTGACAGGCGGCTCCCTGCAATGGCGTTCCGACCGCGGCGCGGAGAGGATACCAATGAGGGACGTGGTTCTGATGGCTCTGGCGTCGGCGGGCGGCGTCGATGCGCAAGGCGATTCGATGCGCGCAATCTCGCACTACCAAGGGCAGCCCATCGAGGCGATCACGCCGGTGTGTGGCGCGCCGGTGAGCGAGTCCCGGAACCAGAACGGCCCAGTCTACACCTTTACAACGAATACCGATTCGACGGCCGTGTCGACCAGCTCGACGATGGGTTTCATCGGCAATGCGCAGGTGTCCGCCACAACGACGGCCCCGACGCCAGTCACGATCCATTGTCGAGTGCAGGTCTTCACGGACACCAACAAGCGCGTGACTGGCTTAAAGGGCGACGGTGCCAATGGCACCTGCTCCAGCATGTTCCAGTAGCTCTCGTATCAATAGGTCCATCCGCTGCCGGTGCCCATATTGCCGTCAGCAGTCGACGCAAGATTGTTGTTCTGGAAGGGCTTCCAGCGTTCCGCGAGCGTGCTGGCCCCCGCCAATAGCGAGCCCACGGCTCCCAGATAATTCGGTGTGTAGACCGAGTTTGCGGCGCGCGTGCTCTCCAGGATCGACTGGTTGCTGTAGCCCAGACCTTGGGCCTGATAGCCGTAAGCCTCGCGGGCAGCGTTGGCGCGGATCGTCAGACCATCGAGTTCACCAGCCGCTCTGGTGTCGCCAAGGATGTCGAGCGGGCTGCCTTCCAAGTCGGTGCCTTGCGCGGCGAGCCTTGCCGTCTGCTGACCAAGCTGCTGCTGCATCAATCGGCGCCGATTCTCCTCGCCCACCTGCCCGTGCCGCTTCGCATCAGCCGCTCGCTGGTCCATCAGCTTCTGATTCTGGCGGGCGACCTGCGATTGGTAGACGGCCTGCGCCTGGGCGGCACTGGCGGCCTGCGCCTGGGCGTTCTGCTGGCTGATTTGGCCCATGACGCCCATGCCGGTGCTGAGCGCCGTGGCGCTGAGCGAGAGGATGGCGGCCGTGCTGAGACCAGACATGGGTTAAGCCTCCTTGCGCGACATGAGCATGTCGGTTTCGTCGGTGAACTCGCGCTCCGCGGCGTCGATGCCTCTGGCGGCGGTCGCGAAGATCATCGTGAGATGGGTATCCGTGATCGCGACGAGAGCCTGCTTGCGACCGGCGGCGGCGGGGATGACGTTGTAGCCGTGGACCTCGACCGGGCCGCGTTCGGTGTGCAGGACGGCGTCGCCATTCACGATCAGCAGCGTCGGAATCTTGATCAGGACGCCGGTGATCACTGCTCCCGCCGGCACCATGACGGTGCGCGCGTAGACGCCGGCATGAAAGGCATGGTCCGTCGGGATCGACAGCTGCGAGAGGGTCGCCACGAGCAATTCGAGTTCGCGCACCTTCTCGATCGTCGTCGCGCTCATCGGCGCGATGTGCAGGCGCGGCGCGGCCAGTTCATTCATGGCTCACCTTCTTGAAGAAGACGCGGTTGGTCTCGGCGTAGCCGACACGCGGCAGGACCTTGAACAGGTCGCCCTCGAAGGGCGCGCTGACCAGCAGGCCGGGCGAACCCAGTTCGCGGGCCTTGTCCTCCGCGGCGTGCAGCAGCTTCAGACCGGCGCCTGTCGAGCGGTGGGCCTTGGCGACGAAGAAGCTCTCGCTGACGGCCACGGTCCGCCCGTAGTGCGGCAGCGGCGCGGCCAGCACGGTGATGAAGCCCGCCAGGGTGTCGCCCGCCCATGCGGCCAGGACGTGCAACGCGCCCATGTCGCTCAGTGCGCGATAGGTCTCCATCCTGGCCGACGGCGGCGGCATGCCCTCGATGGCCGACTCCGCGGCGTATTCTGCGAGCATGTCGGCGAACGTCGGCGCGGCCTCCAGTTCGGTTACGGTGCTGGGGCGGATCATGTGGCACTCTTTTCGGCGCACCGAAACAAGCCCCGACCCATGGGAAACGGCTCGCCGAAGGTGAACCCCAACCATCGCAGCCAGCGGAGTGCGGCTTCGTACCGGCAATCGACGGTGTTGCGCAAGACGGCGAACATGTCGAGCCAGCGGGCGACCATGCGCCGGGTTTCGAGCATGAAGGCGCGGCGATGCACCTGCACGAGGTCGGAGCCCAGCAGCCACGGCACGCCGGTCCGGCCGATCAGGCTCAAGGGCGCGACGCCGGCCATGCAGACAATTCGCTCGTCGTCCCGATAGGTCCAAGCCTCGCAGGAGCCCGACAGGCTCTGCAGCAGGCCGTCGACGGGATCGCAGCCGAGCGCCAGCACTTCGGCCCGATCCTCCGCCCGCAGCAGCGGTGCGAGCTCGCGCGCGTCGTCCTCGGTGGCGGGCAGCATCGTGATCACCAGCCGCGCTCCGCAACGAACTTGTACGACCAGTTTGCCGACGTGAAGGCCACCGTCAACGCGCCGGAGGTCTTGTTGATGGCGGCCTGATTGGCGACGACCGGGATGCCGATGACGTTGCGCGTCCCGACGTAGGGCACGACCTGCGATGAGTTCGTCGAGGCCGTGAACACCCCGTTCACCAGCATCTCACCGACGGCATAGTTGAGGTCAGTGGTCGTGCATTTCACGACGTACTTCGTGAGGTAGAGCGACGGTTCCGCTCCGATGTTGCAAGGCGCCGTCGTGCCGGAATTCGTGAGCGTGGCCGTCCAGTCCGACGCGTACCGCCCGTTGTAGGCATAGGCCACGGTCGAGATGACGGCGCTGCCGTCCGTCGCGGCCTCGCCGACGAACACGAGGTTGACCTGCGGCGCGGTCGTGCCGTTGCCGAGGTAGCCGCGCATTTCGCTGATGTTGAAGGTGAACTGCCCGCTCGTCGTGCTGGGCGTGCCGCCCCACTGGTAGATCGGCGCCAGCAGGGTCTTGCCGGTGGTCATCACGCCGCCGGAGATCGTGACGTAGAGGAAGTTCGGCGTCGCCGCCGCGCGGCTGGCGGTCAGGCCGGTCCAGGTCAGGTTCGTCGTGCTGTAGCCGATGGTGTCGACAGGGGCGCCGGTCGCGTTCGACCAGCCGCCCGCCGCCGTGGCGACCAGCGGATAGGTCGAGGAGACGTTCTGCGATGTCATGTTGAGCGTCGCCGTGGTGGTCGACGGCAGCAGGCTGGGCAGGCCCGCCGTCGTGACGGGTCCGGCGCTCACGGTCTGGCGCACCCCGGAGAACGACAGCGACGACGGCGTCTGCCATTGCAGAGCACCGCCACCGGAGACGCCGAGATACTGGCCGGGATTGCCGCGCGCCAGCCGGGCATAGGCGCCCGAGACGCGGGTCAGCAGGTCGGCATCCGTGGTCAGCAGATCCATCTGCTGCAGCGCCTGGATCAGGGCGTAATTGCTCTGCTCCGTGGTGGGGTCGCTGATGCTGCTGACGGTGTAGCGGCCGACGATCTCGGCGAGCTGCTGCAGCGCCATGTAGACCAGATCGAACCGGCCCTCGACGATCTCGGGATAGTAGCCGCCCTGGTTCGACAGAACCGTGAGCTGGGTATAGGGCACGGTCCGCACGATGGTCAGCTTGGTGCCGCTGGCGATCGCGGAGCCCGACCGGGTGTAGGTGACGTTGCCGCCCGAGGCCGAACCGATGCCGGTCACGGTGTATTCGCTGGGCGACAGCGTGGTCTCGACGTCGGCGTCGTCGGTGTAGATCACCGACAGGTACGACGCTGCCGGGATCGGGAAGGTGAACGGGAAGACGGTCGCGGAACCGTTCCCGTTGAAGATGACCTTGTTCGCGGTGGTGCTGAGGGCCATGGGATCAGGCTCCGGCTTCGAGGCGGGGGATGATGGCGACGACGGTGGCGGGCAGCGGGTTGGACTGGCGGACAAACACCCGGCCCTGCGTGTTCCATGAAGGATCGATCAGGACCTTCTCGTCGCCGGTCACCAGCATCGTGGGATAGCCGTAGGTCTCGCCCTGTCGTTCCTTGATATCGACGAGGCGCGACGAGGTCGGGCCGACCGACAGGCCGCGTGTATCCTTCACCCGCAGCGTCACCTCGTTGATGACCTTGAGGCGGCCCTGCAGCGTCGGCGGCCCGGCCTCGATGTTGAGCGTCTCCAGATCGCAGACATAGGGCAGGCCCGCCACGATCCGGCCGGCGGCGCGGGTGAGCGTGATCCTGCCGCTGCTCACCGTCGCGGTGGGTTGCACGGATCCGTCGGCCAGGATGGCGAGGGTCCGGCCCTCGAGGTGCCACAGCCCGTCCAGCGTGATCGACGCCAGCGCCCAATCGGAGATCGCGGTGGCCTGCACGGAGACGTCGGGCGCCATGTCGAGGGTGGCACTCACATGGCTGGCATCGGTGTAGGCCGTGACGGTGACCGTGACCTGGTTCTGGCCGCTGCGAAGGATGTACTGCGCGCCGACCGAGGCCGAGGTGAACGGCGTATGGCCGTCGGCCGTCACCGTCACGGTATCGCCGGCATTCCAGGCCGCCCCGCTCAGCGTCAGGGTGCGCGTGGCGTCGCCGTTCCACCCGTTGTAGCCGGCGCCGGAATCGACGCACCACGACGAATAGACGTCGGGGAAGTAGCGCGAGGCCATGCGCTCGACGTAGCGGACGGTCTGGCCGTTCACGGTGCGCTTCACGGCGAGGTACAGGATCGTCTCGCTGCCCTCGGTGATGCAGGCCACGCTCTCGACGAAGCCATCGGTCACATGCCGGTGCCAGGCGTAGACGTCGTGTTCCTTCAGGTAGGTGAAGCCCAGCAGCACGCCGTCTGACCGCACGCACCAGATGATGCCGTCGGGGTCCTTGGCATAGGCCCATTCCTCGATGGTCTTGCCCTCGAACAGGTGGCCGGCGAGGATCGAGACGTTGCGGCCCTGGAAGCTGTCCGACGCGAACTCGTAGGCCACGTCACGGACCTTCTTGCCCGACGCCGTGACGTAGACGGCGCTGCTCTCCGTGGCGATCGGCGGGATATCGGCGATGCCCTCGTAGCTCTGCGGCTTCACGGCACAATTGGCCGGGGTCATGACATCGGCCTGCGCCCCCGCCCAGGCCTTCCAGACGGCGCCCGAGGTCCAAACCAGCAGCACGTTGAGGCTGAGCAGGTGGCGGATCTCGTTCACCTCGCGGCTGGCGATGGTGCGCGTGATGGCGTCGCTGTCCTTCGACGGCGTCGAGGTGTTCATGTTGTTGAAGGCCGCCGACGCCGACGACCAGAGCGTCTGCGGCTTGGTGTTGGTGCGGGCGTACCACTGGCGCCCCTCGTGATAGGTCGAGCAGCCGGGATACTTGTCGGCGGCATCGAACGGGTTCTTGGCCTGCGGAGGTCCGTCCGACGTGTCGGGCTCGATCGAGGTGTCGGTGAAGCCCGGCGACCCGTCCGGCGCGCGGCCGATGAAGCCATAGACGCCGTTCTTCGCCTTGTAGACGTTGTAGGAGCCGGCGCCGGTGGCATCGGTCCACGAGACGGTCGAGGTCTGGTCGGCCGAGGTGACGACGGACGAGGCGACGCTTTCCTCGCCGGTCTCCTCGCTCACGGCGGTCACGACGTAGCTGTAGGACGAGCCGGGGCTGTCGGAAGAAGCCGAGGTCGGCGGCTGCTGCGTCGGGGCGAAGGTCGTCGTCGTCAGCGTCCAGGAGGTATGCCCGGTGCGGGTCAGGGTGCGCGGCGCATAGGACGGGTGCGTGAGCGTCATCGTGTCGGCGCTCTGCACGTACTTCAGGCGGGCGAGATCGGCCGTCACGTAGGGGGGGCCCAGCGTGTAGATCCGCGCCGCGGTGCCGCCGGAGGTCCAGGGGCCGAGCCCGACCGTGGTCACGTCCAGCTCGAAGGTCGAAGCCGTGACGCCGTTGATGACGTAGCGGCGCCGGTTCAGCTCCGGCATGCCGGCGATGCCTTCCAGCCAGACCATGTCTCCGTTGGAGAAGCCATGCGCGCCGCTGGTGCTCACCACGCCCGGGTTGGCCTGGGTGATGCCGGTGATAGCGAGCGCCGCCTCGAGCACGTAGCCGCCATCCTTGATGACGCGCATCTTCTGGTCGGCGAACTCCAGCACGTAGGTCTGCGTCGTGTTGAAGGCGAACGGCACCAGCCGCGAGCGGTCGGTGTGACGATAGACCTCGCCGACGAAGGCCGTGCCGGCGCGCGTGCTGACGCCGCCGAACGGATGCACGAACCAGTTGAGGCACGTCGCCAGCCCGACCTGGTACTTCGCGAGATCGACGCGGCCATGAAGCGCCGGGGAGAGTTCCCCGGCGGCGAAGCTCGGCAGGATGGTCGGAGTCGTCATGTACCGTCTCCCATCCAGTCGAAATCGCGGACGACCAGGCTCTGCGCCAACCGCTCGGCATCACCTTGCGCGATGCCTTCGTTGGCACTGTCGGCACGGGCGCGCTCGATGCGCTCCTGTGCTCGTCTGAGCAGCATCTCGGCGAGATCGGCCTTCTGGGTGATGGCATGGGCCACCGCCGCGGCGAGGCAATCGACGAGGGCCAGGACGAAGCCCGGCGTGAAGCGGGCCGGATCGGTCACCCGCTGGGCGTAGACCGCCGAGACCCTGTCCTCGTTGCAGTAGAGGAAGGTGCCGCTGCCGTCCGACGCGATCTCGAAGTCGCTCGCCGGGTCGCCAGCGACCCAGCTCGCGGTGCCGAAGTCGAGCCGCCGCATCTTCAGGCAATCCGACGGATAGGCGTAGCTCGACGCCCAGCGTGCCGGCGGCGTGCCCAACGAGGCGAGCGCCTGGCTCACGCGATTGAAGTTCCAGTCGACCATCGACTGAAGGTCGTCGCGCACGGTGGCGTACCAGAGCTTGATCTGGCGGGCCTCGGTGCTGTTCTCGGAAAGATCGGCGATGGTGGCGCGCGTGCCGAGACGGCTCAGCGCCATGTTCGCAATGTCGGTGTCGGCCGGCATCTAGCGCCCTCCCCCGGCCACGGCCTTCTCGAGGGCCGCGCTCTTCTGCGCCGAACCCGAGCTGGAGCCGACCCAATAGGCGACGATGTCGCCGAACTTGGCGCCGAGCGTGCCCAGCAGGATGTAGGCGATCTCTCGCGAGGCGAGCGGGATCTCCTGGCGCACGATGAACCACAGCGCCGACATGAAGGCAGCCGTCACCAGCACGCTGACCACGACCGCGCCCCAGGCGATGGCCGAGCCCGCTTTCGCCAGCTCGACGGTCTGGTTGCGGGCGCTCTGGACGTCAGCGAGTTGCGCCTGCAGCGTATCGAACTCCTGCCGACGCGAATCAGCCTCGGCCTGGATCACGGCCATGCGGAACTGCAGCGCCAGATTGGGGTCGGCGGCGATCGCGCGCTCGATTCCATCGGCCGTGTCGGTGCCCAGGATGTCGCGGGCGATGCCGGTCACCTTCGACACGGCGGCGCCGGTCTTGTCGCCCAGGATCCACGAGGCGACGGTCGGCGCGAGGCCGAGCAGCATCGGCAGAAAAGGCATCAGCCAGTCTCCTGTGAGATAAAAAGGTCGCGTTCGGCGGCGCGACGCCGGACAAGGCCCGGCAGCACGCCGTCGCCTCCTCGATTCCAGCGCTTGAACTGCCCCGCCGCTGCCGCGACGTCGCCGGCATTGAGCAGCCGCAGCAGCGTGGAATTGCCGAAGGCTGCGGCGCCGCAGTTGAAGACGAAGCTCGCCAGCGCATCGAACTGGCCCTGCGCCAGCGGCACGTCGACCAGGTGCCGCACCGCGCCCTCGGCGGCATGCAGGTCCTCGCGCAGCCAGGCCGTGGCCTGCTCCTCGGTGCAGGTGTCGCCGCGGCGCACGCCGCGCGTATGGCCGTAGCCGATCGTCCAGGGCTCGCCGGTGATCCTGTTGCCTGGATCGGGATAGGCCGCCGTCTCCAGCCCCTCGAACGCCTTGATCAGGGCGAGGCCCGCGTCGGACGTGACCAGCAGGGAATTGGCCGCATGGCTCATGCTTCACCTACTTGTTGGGGAGTTTGGTCGACGCGAAGAAGACCAGCGCACCGATCAGCACGAGCGCGAGCCCCTGGCCGATCTGCTTCAGCGCGCCGTCGCGGACGGTGCGGTACATGTTGAACAGGTCGCGCAGGCCACGGATGTGCTCCGGTGCCTTCTCGTCGCCGAGACCGATGCCGGTCAGTGCCTTGCGCGCCCCGCGCTCTGCGGCATCCTCGAGCATGGCGTCGAGCGCCTCGCGCGGGAGGATGATGTGGTCCCGCTCCATGCTCATACCTCGATCTCCGGCGGAAACGCGGGGTCGGCGCTGTCCAGCCGCGGAAGGCCCGACAACAGTGGGTGGTGGATCGCGTGCGCCGGATCGGAGAGGACGGTGAGGCCCAGGATGAATACGCCGTCGCCGCGCTCGATCGGATCGAGCGCGGCCGGAGGCATCGTGGACCCTCGCACCGCATCGGCCTGCCCAGCCGTCAGGATGATGAACAGGCTCATACGTTGGCTCCGACGGAGGTCGCCCACACCTGCACGGCGTTGTACTGGGCCAGTTCCTGGGCATCGGAGAGCGGGCCACCGATCGCCACGAACCCGACCGATGCGGCCCGAAGCGAAATCGGCGTGCCGTTGCTGTTGATGCAGCCGATCGAAAGCGCCACTGCCGGCGCCGACGAGCCGACGGTGAGCCCGGTGGCGTCGGGGAGCCGCACACCGCGATCGTAACCCAGCGCCGTCGTTCCACCGCCAGCGCGGCTGAGCGCCTTGAGGCCCCGGCTGTCGGCGACGGAAAGCGTGAAGCTCACGCTGCCGGCACTATTGTTCGTGGATCCCGAGAATGCGGTGCCATTGCGCGGGATGATCGAAATACTGCTGCCGGTGCCGATCCGCGTTCCTGCCGCAGCACCCGATGCACTGAGGTTGATTCGCTCGTAGGCAGCGATCCGCTGGCTCGTTCCGGTGTAGTTGATCCCGTGCGAACCGGGAATGAAGCCGGTGTTGAGGTAGCTCGTGGCGCCGTCGAACGTATAGTGCCGGTCGGCCGTGAATGCCGGCGTGTTCACCGGCGTGGCCGTGCGCTTCTGCTTCAGCGAGACCAGCGCCTGCGGGGCATTCTCGGCCCAGAGCGCCCAGTAATCGTCGGTCAGCATCCAGGCGCCCGACGCCTTCTCGCTGAACACGAACTGATCGACCACGACGCGGCGTGCGAGCGACACCGAGCCGCCGGCGGCAATCACAGCCGCCTCCCAGGCCAGCACGTCGGCATCGAAGGCGCGCGAGGCGCCCCCGCGCACGCGATTGAGGAATGCAACCGGCATTGTCAGGACCCCACGAAGACGGTGAGCGTCTGGCCGTTCGTGCCGAACTGCGTCATGGCGCTCTGCGCCTCCTTGCCCGTGATCTGCACCGTGTCGCCGCCAGACAGGGGAATGCCGGCGTCGAGCGCGCAGGTGCCGCCCGTGGGATCGAAGGCGGCATCGCCATTGGTCCTCGCACTGCAGACGATGACGACGCGGCGCGCGGCGTCGGCGGCGACCAGCGGCGCCGAGGCGCCCGTCATGGTCACGGTCGATCGCGTCAATGCCGTCCCCGTGAGGCCGGTGAGCACGACCGGCAGCGGCCGCGCCTCGGAGACCGGCACGTTGCTGCGGCCGGTCGACGACTGGTAGGCGATGTCTTGAGCCATATGCTTCTCCTGCGGAGAGGTGGGGCCGGCCTCCTCGACCGGCCCCTGCTTCTTCACTGAACGAGGACGACCTGATCGCCCGGACGGGCGGCCTTGACGGGCGTGCCGTCGCCGCGGCCGGCCAGCGGATCGCCGAAGATCGGCGCCTCGGCACCGCTGCGGCGGCGCGGCGTGCCGACCGGGACCAGGGAGAGGCCCGGCGGGCCGGACCACAGGATGCGCGCGCCGATCGGATGGAGCTGCACGCCGTCGTAGAAGGGATTGTCGACGACGACGTACTCCGTGGACCTGTCGCTCTTCTCGCTCTTGTCGTTCTTCTGGGCCATGTCGATGCCTCCGCTCAGCTCACGGTGAAGCCGGACGCGTAGGCCCTGCTGGCCTGACGGTCGTGGGCGAGGAACGCGGTGAACTTGCCGGCCGTCAGCGGGCCGGTGGCCACCGTGTAGTTGGTGCGCAAATAGCGCTCGGCATCGAGCGGCACCTTCACGCGCAGCACCTCGGTGCCGGCGGTCAGCGCGGCCTTGCCGATGGCGCCCGAACTCGCGAGCACCAGGGTCGAGGAGAAACCGGCATTGTCGTCGGTCTCCAGCGTGAAGGTGACGGTCGCGGCGCCCGAGGCGGTGACGGTCTCCGTGCAGAGGATCACCAGCTCCAGCGGCTCGCCGTTGCCGACGTCGCGCACGGCGCCGAAGTCGATGATGTCGGTCGACGCGGCGGTCATGGTGACCGCCTGGTCGGTGCCGAACGTGTTGAGCTTGTCGTACATCATGGATGAGGGTTCCTTTCCTGGGATACCGCTTGTGACTGGGCCGCCTACGACACGGTCGCTTCGGCCAGCGTGATCTGGTCGCACTTGCGGATCGGGATGCCGCCGAAGCTGTCGAAGACACGGCCGTCGCTCTCGTCGAGCGTGCGGCGGATGTTGCTGTTGTTGGTCGTGTTCGAGACGGCGGCGCCGAGATTGCGCTGGATGTCGAGCCACTGCTTGACGGTACGGTTCATGTACCAGGCGGGCTTGCACATCTTGATGTTCGGGATCTTGTTCATCGCCCGCATCATCAGCTTGACGAGGTCGGCCGGCGTCGCGCCCGCGAGGTCCGACACGTCGATGTTCCCGATGCGCACGACGTAGCGCCAATCGCGCACCGTAAGGCCCGCGTCCCACTTGTAGTGCGTGCGATAGCCCTGGTAGCGGTTGCCCGCGGCATCGAGCAGCGTCTGCTCGCCCAGGTCCTTCATCGACAGGCCGGCCTTGCTTCCCTTGGGGAAGATGCCGTGCACGGTGAGGTCGCCCCAGCCGACCAGCCAGATCGACGTGTTGTCCGAGCCCGCGCCGCCGCCGGAGATGAAGTTGTTGGCGGTCTGCGACGTCGCCGTCGAGGTCGTGTTGTAGCGCGGCGAGAACCCCATGAAGCGCTCGGGATTGGTCGCGGTGTTGCCGTAGAACAGCACCCCGGCGAGCTGCTGCGTCAGGCCTTCGAGGAAGGCGCGATCCTCGGACAGGCGATAGGCGGCGGTGTTGCCGTTGAGGTCGGCCAGCGCCTTGTCGATCTCCGAATAGGTCTCGAGCATGCCGCACGAGTCGGTGATCTGCGTGCTCGTGCTCTTGGTCGGCACGATGCCCTCGTTGAACCGGCGCCAGGTGCCGGTCGGCAGCGAGGTCTGAACGCTGGTGCGGTGGCCGGTGGGCAGGTTGCCCTCGTTCCACACCATGTCATCGGTGATCTCGTTCATCTGCGACAGCAGCGAGATCACCTGCGCGATGCTGCCGTTCGGGTCGAGGACCTTGGACCAGTCGGCCAGGGTCGGGTTGGTCACGGAAAGCGTTGCCATGGAGCGTGGTTCCTAGTTGTGCTGGGAGTTGGGATAGAGGGACTTCGGGTCCATCGCGCCGCTTCCGCGGCCGGCATTGCCGCCCACGAACGAGTCGTCCTTGATGGCGTTGGCCACCTTCACCATCCCGCGGATCAGGCCGGGATGGTTGGTGAAGCCCAGGCTTTCGAGATAGGCGATGGTCTGCCGGTCGAACACCCGGGCGAGCGCGGTGCGGGCATTGCCCAGTGCCTCGAGCGAGAACTCCTTCTCGGCGGTCGCACGCCATTCGCCCGTCTGCTTCGTCCACGAAGCGGCCGAGTGGTCGTTGACCGCGCGCGCGATCTCCTTGTCGCGCTCGATGGTGAAATCGATCAGGCGCTGCGCCGTCTCCGGCGCGATCTTCTCGCCCTCGAACAGCTTGATCGCTTCGCCGAACACCGGATCGTCGGCACGGTAGCCGTCGGGCAGCGCGAGACCGGAATAGTCAGCCGGGGCAGTCGCCGTTACTTCGGTGCCAGGCTCTGCGCTCGCCGGCACCGGCTGGAGCTCGCCCTCGCGAACGGCTGCCGTTTCCGGTGCGGTATCGTCTTCGGGTGCCGGTGTGGTCGTGTAGATCGTGTCAGCCATCGTTCTGCTCCTCTGCGATCAGGTCGGCGAGTTCAGCCTCGGCCTGCATCAGGCGGGCCTCCTCGCTCATCAGCTCGGTCAGGTGCGGCGCGTAGCGTTCCAGCTCGGCCAGCAGCTCGATGCCGATGCTGCGGCGGCCGGCCATATAGTCCTGGTGGCGCTGCGCCTCGGCCCCGCCCGGCACGTAGCCGTCGCTGCGGATGTCGCAGAGACCGAGCAGGCCGTTCACGAAGCGCCGGCCGGGCTCGCTGCCCATCACCGCGGACAAATCGTCAGCGACACGCTGCCGTTCGAGCTTCTCGAGCTGCTCGGCCTGCCGGACCTGCCTTGCGTCGTTGGGATCGTGCATGGCTCAAACTCCCAGGATGGATTGGAGGGCGTTGCGGCCGCCGCCGACCTCGGTCTCGCTCAGGGTCTTGGCGCCCTGGGTGATGGCGGAGGCCGCCTGCATTGCCTGCGCGGCCTGCGCCTGCTGCGCCCTCGCCGCGCGTAGCTGCGCCACGACATCGTCGGCGACGGTAATAGCGGCCGGAGCGCCCAGCTTGTCGGCATAGACGTCGATGCTCTCGTCGGCGTTCAGCTTGTCGAGCACCTCGGGCCGCGCCGCCGCGATGTTGCCGGCGAAAGCCCACAGCCGCTCGACCGAGCCGAGATCGGCCGCCTTCTGCGCCTGCGCCAGGATCGAGATCAGCTCGACGTCGAGCGGATAGCCGAGCAGCTCGCGCGGCGGCTCGCTGAACAGCCCGTGCTCGCCCATGATGGTGAAGGTGCGCTGGACCAGTGGCTGCAGCAGGTCGTCGTGCAGGTTCTCCAGTACGGGACCCAGCATCTGCATCTTCTCCTCGCGGCGCGTGCTGATCTCGAGCTGGTTGCGCGGCTGCACGCCGTCCATCTGGTCGAACATCAGGAAGAGGTCCGCGAAGAAGGCCGACTTGATGACGGCCTGGGTGCGCGTGACCAGACGCTCGACCTCGGCGATGGCGCCGGGAGCGGTCTGGTAGAGCGGCCACATCCCCGCTCCCCTCTCCTGCGTGGTGAAGTAGTTGATGGCGCCGGGCAGCACCGACGAGGCCGAGCCGCGCAGGCTGATATGCGCGCCCATCGGCGGGTTCACATGCTTGTCGACCGCGTTGTGCTCGCGCTTCTTCAGGATCTGCAGCGACTTCACGTCGGGCAGCGCGTCGTGACCGGGGCCCTTCGAATAGGCATCGTTGCCGACCGGCGCCCAGCGCGGCGTCAGCGCCGGGAACTCCGAATAGCCGCCGCGATGGATGAACTCGCCGTCGGCCTGGCCCCCCGACTGCCCGGCGCCCTCGCGCCAATAAACCGAGCGGAACTTCTTGCCGGCCCAGTCGAGCCGGCCCTTCTCGAAGCCGGTGTTGGGCTCGATCAGGTGCAGGATTGCGATCTCGCTGTCGGCCTCGTCGCCGCGCGCCTTGTCCGTGATCTCGGCGATGCCGTGGTCGGGCCAGCGCTCCTCGATCTGGCGGTAGGAGTACATGAAGCGCCGCGCCAGCGTGTCGACCCGGCCGCGCCAGTCGAGGCCCAGCCAGTATTCGCCGGTCGACAGCGTGTAGAGGCGGATCACGTCCTCGCGGTCGAACTCGACGATCGCGCAGCCGGTGCCGAACTGGCCCAGCTCCTCGTAGATCAGCGGCAGCGCCGAATAGAGGTTGCCGGCGTTGAACACCATGCGCATGCGCTCGGCGCACTCGTCGAGCCAGACCTTCACCGGCGCCAGCGAGGCTACGCGACGGTCGGGAATGGAGAGCCGGAACCAGGGCCGCGCCGGCGAGGTGACGCCCGACATCAGGCCCGCCACCAGCGTGCGCAGCGCGAACAGCGCCGTGGGGTCGAGGATCGCGCCGTTGGCCTGCGCGCCGCGCCCGCCCTGGTTGGGCGACGTGAAGAACTGGCCGCGCCGCGGATTGATGAAGCGCGAGAGGTCGCGCCAGCCCGGCTCCCAAGAATGACGCTGGCGCTTCAGCACCGCGAGGCGGGCGTCGATGTGGCGGCGAAGCGCGGGATCGTGCGCCATCGCTCAGGCCCCCAACAGGGTCTTGCCGCCAGCAGCACCGGCACCGGCGCCACCGACGCCCGCCCCGCCCGACGCACCCGACGCGGTGGTCGAGGCGTTACCGGTGACCCCGAGCCCGCCGGTCGCGATGGTCGAGGCATAGCCCGCCATCGCCGCGGCGCGCTTCTTCTGCGCCTCCCGCGCCTCGCGCACCGACGGATCGGCCATCGAGGGGACGGGCGGCGGTGCCGGCGGCAGCGCCGGCGGCGAGATCGGAGGATAAGCGGCCTGACCGCCACCAAAAATTCCCAAGGGGCTTTCTCCTGTGAGAAGCGAGCCCCTGAGTTACTGATGAAGCGGACTTTGAAGATGCAAGCGGGAAAGTTTGCGCCCTCCCGAGCTTTTGCAATCAACGACGAGGGTCTTGCAAGGCGCTCGCACGCCAATGGCGAGGAGATGTGACTTTCGCCCTCAACTACCTTTGGCGCTTTGGAGCATTACCATACACAATCACTATCGCCCTGCGCGCCAATGGCAGTGCAGTTACCTAGAACGGGGTAGTGACGAGGCGAGCCGCAAAAACTCTCCGGCAATCGAGTCGCAATGGTGTGCGGTAAGGAACCCGCGCGGGGGCCAATTCAAGCTGCGGCCAGTCGGAGGCCAGAGTCGTTCAGCATATGGGGGGCCGTCCCATTGCAGCCGGCTTTCAAGATATGGATAGGTTACGGCAAAGCTGTGGATCAAGAGACTACGTATTCCCCACGTTACTGATTGTGCGTTGTGGCCGGGTCCGGGCGACGGAACATACTCGCCGGATTTCGACGAAAGCAGGAGACGGCCAGCACTGATTGAAAGCGAGTCATACCACTTGGGACTACCCGATCCCGCTAGCCAAATACGGAACCCTCGCGGAATTTCACGCCGGTCTCGAAAGGCAAGTCGCTGCTCCCTAGAAAATATGGGAGTAGCCGGTCGATCTCCTAAAGGTTCATTCTCCAGCACAAGTATCTTGAGTACGACCCACTCAGTGACAATCAGCAGCGCACTTGCATCCAGCGTCAGAGCATCACCGACGAGCATAGGCTTAAGGTATTTCTTGGCTGACTCGAGCTGGCTCATCCACCCATTATTGCAGCGCGCACATACAACATGGATTTTTCTCTTATGTGTCGCACCGTGATTCCTTCGGTGCACGATCTCACCGAATGGAGCCCCCTCGTAGGGAAAGTACTTAACGATCTCCTTGCGCGCTTTGTGACCTGGGCGTTGTAGCAGGGATCCCATCCAGTCGGACCAAAGGTGCTCTCCACTATCTGGTGGGTTGTCGCAAAAAATGCAGGTTGCGCCCGCCGGATGCTGAAGAGTCAAAGCGTCATTCCTCCAAGCACACCCGGTGTCCCCGAGGCTAGAACTCGACACAAAACCAACGACACGGCGTCGTCGTGCTTCTGCCGGATGTGCGATCGATTGGTCAAGCAATGGGAGCCACAGAGTGGAGCCCATCAAACGCTGAAAAAGGCCCGCCGCTCGATCGGGGATGATGAGAGCGGCGGGCCTCCAGACATCGGGTCGGCCGGTCGAAACGGTCGCCCAGGATGCCTCCCTGCCGCCTCTGGGGACGGTTGGTCTGACCTTGCCATTGCAGTCAGTGTGAGTCCAGCCTGACCGGCCGCCCTACAGATCCTCGTGGGGGTCGTAGTCGGACTGGATGGTGTTGGCGGCGATGCTTCGGTCCTCCCCCTCGCCCAGGCCCCCAAAGCGCGTGTCTTCAGGCAGGTCGGCCACCGGATAGGCGAAGGTGAGGCACAGCCCGTCGGCATTGTCGGGCGAGGACAGGCCGCGCTTCTTCATGTCTTCCTTCTTCTCGAGCCGGATAGCGTTGTGCAGGTCGAAGCCGTATTCGCGCCCCGTCAGCTCGGCCTTCAATTCGGGATCGTCGGGGATGGCGCCGGTCCTGAGCCAGGCGCGCATCGAGGCCCACATCTCGGCGGCCTTGTTGGCGGTGAGCGGCATCCCGTCGCCCAATGTGTAGCGGTCGGCGCGGCCGCCGAAGTTGACGCCCACGACCAGCCGGCCCGGCAGCATCTGGCGCACCCGGTCGACCACCCCGGCGCCGATGCCGCCCTCGTCGATGAAAACCGCCGCCGCTCGATGCTGCATCGCCTGCTCCGCGACCTTGCCCGACAGGACCATGAGATCGCCGACCCGCAGCTTGATCGCCGGCACCGTGCGCGCGTCGCGCCCGCGGCGGAACCAGATGGCGCTCTGGTCGTCGCCGCCGCGCGCGCAGTCGACACCCATGATCAGCGGCTGGCGCAGGTGACTCTCGGCGGGGCGGCGCGAGGCCTCCTCGACCGTATCGCTGTCGATGAACTGCATGGCGCCTCCCCTCGGAAACTCGCCCTTCACGCGGACGCGGAAGAAATCGCTGTCGTCGCCATAGTCGGCGGCCCAGCGCGCGATCTCGTCCTTGTCGGTGAGGGAAACCTTGCGGCCGTCGACCTGATGGCGATGCCAGCGATGGCGGAAGCGGCCGGTGTTGCGCGTCGGGTTGCCGGTGGCCAGCCACAGGATCTCGGTGTCGCGATCGGTCAGCGCCCCCTCGATCGTCTCCCACACCGGATCGGGAATGGCGGAGGCCTCGTCGAAGGCGACGAACAGGCGGCGGCCCTGGTTGTGCAGGCCGGCGAAGGCCTCGGTGGTGCGCAGGCTCCACGGCACCGCGTCGATGCGCCAGGTCCGCTCGTGCGCGGGATCGACACTGTGGATTGCGGTGGCCGAGACCTCGAACCAGTCGGCGCAGGCGGCCAGCCGCAGCCACTTGGTGAGCTCGGGCCAGGTCTTGGTCTTGAGCTGCGTGGCGGTGTTGGCCGTCACGATGCCGCGCGTGTCGCGGAAGGTGGCGAGCGCCCAGACGATGATCCAGGCCACCAGCGCCGACTTGCCGACGCCATGGCCCGAGGCGACGGCGATGCGGATCGCGTCGGAGACGCTGGCCAGCGAACGGCCGATCTCCCCCAGCACCTCGCGCTGCCATGCCTCGGGCCCCTGCTCTCGCTCCAGCGGCGTCCCCGCCTCGCCCCATGGGAAGGCGAACAGCACGAAGCCCAGCGGATCATGCGCGAAGCCGCCGACCTCGATGCCGAGCGGATCGAGGACGGGCTCGGGAGGGACGTCGGGTTCATCGGCCACGATGCCGGTTCCTGATGACCCGGACTCTGGGATGGCAAGGGGAAAGCGAGGCGCTAGGACGTGCGACGCCCCCTCACCTAGCCTCTCCCCCTACCGGGGGAGAGGGACATGAAACGCGGCTTTCAGACTCCTCTCCCCCGGCAGGCGGAGCAGTTGGGGGAGTGGATTCGCACGCTTGGACCCAACGAAAAGAGGCCCGGCGATGCCGGGCCTCCTCTGTCTCGAACGCTGACGGGTCGGACTTAGCCCGGCCAGTTGGCGCGCATGCGGTCGACTTCGGTCTGGTTCGGGCGATACGGAGCCGCCTTCGGATCGAAGTTGGTCCAGCCTTCCTTGCGATAGTCCGAGCCGCGCGTGACCGGATCGATCGGCTTGTAGGTGGCGAGGATCGCTTCGATGCGGCTCGCATCCGCGTCGTTGACGCGCGCCGTCACCAGCGTGCCGCCGCGACGGACGGACTCCGAATAGACCTCGGCATGCTCCTTGTCGGTGCCGGCTTCCACCAGCGCGCCGACGATGCCACCGGCAGCGGCGCCGCCCGCGGCAACGGCCGCCGTCGAGGCGAGCCAGCCGGCCGCGACGACCGGGCCGATGCCCGGGATCGCGAGCAGGCCGAGGCCCGCCAGCAGGCCCGCGCCCGCACCCAGTGCGCCGCCGATGCCGGCGCCGGCCGCGGCCTTGTTGACGTCATCGACGTCGTCGTACTCGGCGCTGACATACTTGTTGGCAACGATGCTGACGTCCTTGCTCGGGATGCCCGCCTTCTCGACGGCGTCGACGGCGGCGCGGGCCTGGGCATAGCTGTCGTAAGCGCGGCTAACGGTCTTCATGTTCGATTTCCTTTTCGATGATTGGGGGGAGTGCGACTACTGGTTCGCCGTGACGACGTTGCCCTTGTAGTCGACGGCAACCTGCACCGGCTTGCCGGCCTGCTGCGCGGTGCCGCGCCAGATGCCGTCGCCGTCCTTCGTCATGGCCGTCACGCCGTCCAGGCCCTGTGCGATCACGCGGTCCTTGGCCTGGGCCTCGGTGAACGAGTTAGATCCCTTGAGCGGCGCGCCGGCGTCGGCCTGCTTCGGTTTGTAGGCATCGGCCTTGCAGGCGTTCATGAACTCGGTCTGCGTGATCGTGCCTTCGGTCGCGACCGTCATGCCGGCGACGCGCATGAACGACACGTAGCGGACGGCTTCGCCGCCCGAGACGTTGCCGTCGCTGTTGACGTCGGCCTTCTTCCACATCTCGGTGCACTCGGCATCGGTGGCGGCAAAGGAAGGCGCGGCGGCAATCATCGTGGCGAAAGCGGCGGCAGCAAAAATCTTCTTCATGACGTGACCTCGTTGATTTTGTTCGTGGCTGATCAATTCAGCCGCGCGCCATCAACGTGCTTTGGCGCAAAGGTTGCCGCGCAAATCGATGCGTACGAACCCGTACGCAGCGGCCCGCGATGGTGCGGAGATCGTGCGCCCCTGCAGGGTCGCCACGCTGAATGGCCGTTCTGGGGTGCTGGAGTCTTTCCGTCTCAGATCGACCCACCGACCTCATCCTGAGGAGGCGCGAAGCGCCGTCTCGAAGGATGGGCAATGAACTCGGTGCGCGTGCCCACCCTTCGAGACGCGCTCCGGAGTTTACCCCGAGGTACTCGAGGGGGAGCGCTCTTCAGGGTGAGGTGGTCATTACAATGGTGATTCTTTGTCGACGGGAAAGACCCTAGCAGACGTCGCCGCCCAACGGCGGATTGTGCGTCTGGACGGGGGGCCTTTTCTCCGCGTGATCGGGCAGCGCCTGGCCACCGCGCGCGGCACGACCCTGGCGCTCGAGACCGGCTGAATCGATGACAGTGATCCAGCGGCGGCCAATCAGCAGGAAGCGTCGGTCGGCGAGATAGGCCAGTCCCTCGGTGACCGAGGTGCGCCGCGTGCCGAGCAACCGCGCCAGCGTCTCGTGCGTCAGGGCAAAGCTCGCCTGCCCGGTCAGGGCCACTGCGCGACTCAGCCATCGGGCCAGGTTCGAGATCTGCAGGGAGCGGGTCCGCTCCTCCGCATGCCGTGCCGCTTCACGCAATGCCAAGCGGCATTGGGCCAGCATGGCCTCGTGGAGCGAAGGATGTTCGCCTGCCAACTGACGCAGAATGGATGTCGGGATCGACCAGGCCTCACCTTCGACGGTCACGACGGCATCGAGACCGAGCGCGTCGGATCCAAGCAGGAGGTCCGGTACGCTGGCACCGCCCGCGCCGAGACTGAGAATTTCAACACCACTCTGCGGCGACACGAAGCTCAGCAGAAGGCTGACGGGAAACAACGTGAGCGCAGGCTCCGAGTCCCAGGTACGCACGCGCTGGCCTGCGCTCACCCGGGTCTTCCGCAATTCGGGCGCGAGCACGTTCCAGGCGTGTTCGTCAATTCCGGGTGGGGCGCGACACGGCGAAAGTCGGGACGGTCCGCTCATGTCCGACACTTACTACAGAGTTTCAGGAACGCGAACGCCCGGACCGCAGAAATCCGATTCAGGGCGAGCCCCGGCGTGGCCTCAAAGAGCGATCAAGTCGACGCGGGCGCATCCCGCTTCTTCACGAGTTCACCCAGCACGTAAAGGCGCAAGGCGCTCGAGAGGTTAACGTCCTCCGACGTTCTTGCGCGATCGACTTCCGAGACCAGCGTATTCAGCGACACCGGCCGCTCGCGCGCCAGCCGCACCAATTCGGTCCAGAAAGCATCCTCCAGCGAGATGCTGGTGCGGTGACCATCGATTGTGACCGATCGCTTTCGCATGGGTGGACTTTAGAATCGTCGCCCACACACCTCAAGTATTCCCTGCTGTTCGGCTGTTTCGCGCGGAGGTTTTGTCAATCCGGCCGATTCTCTCTATACGTGTCGTCGTCCGATAGTGCCGGGAAGCGTTCCGTGCTCAGATCCGCCCCCACTGCTGACGATCCGCCGCCTCGCGCTCCCTGGCCGCACGAACGCGACGGCCGGCCCCGCGCGAGTCCGGCGGCCCCGCCACGGCGAGAAGCGTCTCATGGCGCGCTTCGTCCAGCAGAAAGCGACGCAGGCCACGCCACGGCGTCGCCTCGTGGTCGCGGCCACCCACGATTTCGCAAAGCCGCGCGAAGTCGGCAGGTTCGGTTACCGCGCAATGAATGAGCAGCGCGCCGCTGTCGCGCAGGGGCTGGGCGGCGAAGTCACCCCCGAGCTTCGACTGGGTGCAGGTGCGCACCATCAGATTGGCGGCGAACCGCAAGCGCGCCGTGTCGAACGGATCGTCGGCTGTCGGTCCGCCGCCGAAATCGGCTGCGATTTCGGCAACGATGAGGAAAGCGCTCCCGGGCCGTGTTCCCAAGTCGCTCCAGACGGTACGTGCCATTCAGACCCCTCCGCCCGGAGAGGGGAAAAGCCCGGCCGCGATCCAGTCGTCTGCCGACCCCGCTTCGCCTTGGGGTTTCTGAAGCGCAAGCGCAAGGTTGCGGCGTTCTCGGAGTAGCCGCTCCCGCGCTGAAACGCGACGCCGGATAGCTCCCAAAGCGCGCAACGAAGCGAGCTCTATGCCGATGGAGGAGTTGAAGCTGCTTGGCATCGTACGCTCCGACTACACGAATACAGGAGCGCAACGAAAACTTCGCGCCGGGGTTGCACGGTTGGCGTGATAAAAGGCGCGGCCCCCGCGGAACAGGCCGCTGCGGTTTTCAGGACAATGCCCGGTTCCGGCGGCGAAAGAGGCTGGCGAGGCAGCCCTTGAGGCTCGCGCCGGACCCGCGCTGGACGCTTACCGACCGCCCTGCCAGCCCGTTGTCGGCCGTCAGGATCCCGAGTTGTCCGGAGCCCGCAGTGCCTTGCGGAGTGCTTCGCTCAGCTCGGCGACGGTGATGTTGTCATGCAGGCCACGCATCAGGACGACCCCGTCGGGAATCGGTTCGACATGCTCGGCTGCCTGGATCGCGTCGAGGCCGGCCTCGTAACGCTCCTCCCTGAGGCAATCGATCGCCGAGAGGACATGATAGGCCTCCCTGCGATTGGGATTGCGCTTGTAGCGTTCAAGCACCGCCACGAAGCGATGAACGCGCTGGGAAAGAGATTGACGTGTCGCTTCTGGCGCCATGCCGAGGTGATAACGCACCTGCTCCGGTCGTTCCACCCCGAACGGCAGCACCCGAACTTCATTCATGCTTCGTGCGCGCCGCGCTGACAGCAACAGCGCCGGGCCAAATGCCGTGCCGTCGACAGCGAATTCGTCACTTTCCGTCGGCGTGACAGAAATCGGCGCGGTCCGTCGAACTCGTGACGGTGCGGGCCCTGAAGTCGTAGGTTTCAGTGAACGCCTGCTTCATGGGTCCGCTTTCCTTCTTCCAATAGACGGTCCGCTCCAGTGTCGAGCCGTTCAGCCTATGGGAGGCGAAGGATTCGATGATCGTGCCATCGGCCTCCTTGGCCTTGCCGAGCGTTACCGGCGTGCTTTCCTCCGAGAGCCTGGTCCTGAGGGGACCGTTCACGCCGTACAGTTCCTTGCCGATCACCTGATAGGTGGTGGGTTCCTTCATCGGCACGCCGCGGAAAAGGAGATGGCAATCGAGGGAGAGCGACGGCGCCGCCCCGGCGGGCGTATCGGGGGTCTGCGCCTGGGCGGCCAGCGCCACCAGAGTTGCCAGAGCAGCGCCGCCGGGAAATGCCAGCTTCATGAAGGACCTCCGGTAAAGGATCGCCGATTCAATTCACGAAGGTCCGATAGGTTGCTGTCTTTCGAGCGACCCGTCGCAGCGCAGCCTCGAGATCCAAAGTTGCACGGCCGCCATATTGACCGGCGTCCACGGGCTGCCATTCTCCCGGTCGATACAACAAAGGAAATGCGATGACCGAGACAATCGACCAGGGTGAGAAGCGAGCCGCGCAGCGCCGGCGGATGTACGTGAGCGGTCACCTGCCCGAATTGTTCAAGGAGCGGGAGCGAATCAGGGCGGAACTGCATGCGGCCATCCCCCAGCTGAAAACCCTGACGGACAAGCTTGCCGTCAAGCATCTGCGGAACCGGATCTCCTATATGCGGCAGCGGTTGCCGCTGCTGGCCGCAGAGGTGAAGGCGCTGGTCGACGAGCGCAAGGCGCTCCTGGAAACGATCCGCGCCGCCAGGGAGTCCGCGTCCTAGACGACGAAGAAGTCGGTGTGATCGACGGTGCCGGTTAGGGTGGCGATGGTGGCGAACCTGATCGCCGCCACGCCGCCCACGCCATCGGCGTCGTAGGAGAGGCTCTTCGACGCGGTATCGAACAGAATGCGGTCGTCGGCCTGTGTCGCCGCCATGCCGGTATTGAACGCCCCGGCGCCCAGCGCGCCGGTGCCGAGGGCCGCGAAGATCGCATCGTCGAGCTGGATCATGTCGGCGGCATGGTCGAAAGCGGTGATGCGGTCGACATTGTCGGCACCCAGGGCGGTGCCGAAGCGGAACGTGTCGCCGCCGCCGTTGCCGGTCAGCACGTCGGCGCCGAGGCCGCCGTCGAGGACGTTGCGGCCGGTATTGCCCAGCAGGCTGTTCGCCAGCTCGTTGCCACTGCCATTGATATTGGCCGTGCCGTAGAGCGACAGCTTCTCGACGTTGTCGCCCAGCGTGTAGTCGATCCACGACCGGACCGCGTCGGTTCCGCCGTCCACGGCCTCGATCACCATGTCGCCGGCATTCTCCACCACATAGGTGTCGTTGCCGGCGCCGCCCGTCATCTCGTCGGCCCCGGCCCCACCGTCGAGGATATTGTTGCCGGCATTGCCCGTCAGGATGTTGCCCTGGGTATTGCCCACCGCGTTTGTGTTGTCCGCACCCGTGAGGACGAGCTTCTCGGCATTGGCGCGCAGCATGTAGGTGATCGACGACAGCAGCGTGTCGAAGCCGCCGCCGGCATCCTCGCTCGCCCGGTCGGCCGCGTTGTCGATGACGTAGGTATCGTCGCCGGCACCACCGGTCATGGTGTCGCCGCCCAGACCGCCATCGAGGATGTTGTTGCCGGCGTTGCCGACCAGCGTGTTGGCCAGCTCGTTGCCCGTGCCGTTCAGGTTCGCCGTGCCTTGCAGGGTCAGCTTCTCGACGTTGGCCGTCAGCGTGTAGTCGATCCAGGCGCGGACCGCGTCGGTGCCCTCGCCCGCCTGCTCGATCACCAGGTCGCCCGCGTTCTCCACCACGTAGGTGTCGTTGCCGCGGCCGCCCGCCATCGTGTCCGCGCCGGCGCCGCCGTCCAGCACGTTGGCCGCGACGTTGCCGGTCAGCACGTTGTCCACCGCGTTGCCCACCGCGCTGATCGCGGCGGCGCCCAGCAGAGTGAGGTTCTCGAAGTTGGTGCGCAGCACATGGGTGAACGTCGTCTGCACCGTGTCGACGCCCTGCCCGGCCAGCTCGGCGATCTTGTCGGTCGAGACGTCCAGCACATAGGTGTCGTCGCCCATTCCGCCGCTCATCGTGTCGGCGCCCAGCTCGCCGTCGAGGATGTTGTTGCCGGCATTGCCCAGCAGCACGTTGGCCAGCTCGTTCCCGGTGCCGTCGATATGAGCACTGCCGGTGAGCGTCAGGTTCTCGATGTTGGCGCGCAGCCGGTAGCCGACCGACGACTGCACCGTGTCGAGGCCGCCGTCGAGCGCCTCGCTCAACACGTCGCCGACATCGTCGACGACGTAGGTGTCGTTGCCGCTGCCACCGATCATCGTATCGGCGCCCAGCCCGCCGTCCAGCAGGTTGTTGCCGGCGTTGCCGGTCAGCGTGTTGGCCAGCCCGTTGCCGGTGCCGTTCAGGTTCGCCGTGCCCTGCAGCACGAGCTTCTCGACGTTGGCGCCCAGCGTGTAGCTGACCGACGTCCGGACCGTATCGCTGCCTTCGTCGGCCGCCTCGATCACCACGTCGCCCGCATCGTCCACGACGTAGCTGTCGTTACCCAGGCCGCCGGCCATCGTGTCGGCGCCCGCGCCGCCGTCGAGGACGTTGATGCCGTCGTTGCCGGTCAGCCCGTTGGCCAGCGCGTTGCCGGTGCCGTTGATCGTCGCGATGCCCGTCAGCACCAGATTCTCGACGTTCGCCGTCAGCGTGTAGCTGATCGACGACTGCACCGTGTCCGTGCCGCCCCCTGCCTCCTCGATCACGACGTCGGACACGCCCATCACATACGTGTCGTCGCCCAGACCGCCCGCCATCGTGTCGGCGCCCGCACCGCCGTCGAGCAGGTTGTTGCCGGCATTGCCGGTCAGGACGTTGGCCAGGCCGTTGCCGGTGCCGTTCAGATTGGCCGTCCCGGTGAGGACCAGGTTCTCGAGGTTCGTGCCCAGCGAATAGTCGATCGACGCGCGCACCGTGTCGGTGCCCTCGCCCGCGGCCTCCACGATCGTGTCCCCGGCGCCGATCACATAGGTGTCGTTGCCCAACTTGCCCGCCAGCACGTTGGCACCGGCATCGCCCACCAGCACGTCGTCGCCCGATCCGCCGATCAGGTTCTCGATCGAGTTCATCTGGTCGACGAGGGTGCCTGCGACATAGCCCGCCTGCACCCCCAGGTCGGCATGCACCGCGCCGGTCGTGCCGGCATAAGAGACCGTATCGCTTCCCGAGCCACCCCAGAGCTGGTTGGTCCCGCCGGCCGCAACCGCGCCACCGATCAGGACGTCATCGCCGCCCTGGCCGTAGAGACCGTCGTTGCCCGCGCCGCCGCTCAGGACGTTGTTGCCGCCATCGCCCACCAGCACGTCGTCGCCCGACCCGCCGGTGAGGTTCTCGACCGAGTTCATCTGGTCGACCAGGATTCCGCCGACAGAGCCCGTCTGGGCCGCCAGATCCGCATGGACCGCGGCGGTGGTACCGGCATAGGAGGCGGTGTCGCTGCCCGTGCCGCCCCACAGCTGGTTGGTGCCGCCGGCCGCCGCCGCGCCGCCGATCATAGTGTCGTTGTCGGCGCCGCCGTACAGCGCATCGTTGCCGTCGCCGCCGTCCAGAACGTCGTCGCCGGCCGCGCCGTCGATCGTATCGGCAAGATCTGTTGCCAGAGGCTGGCCGGGCACGCTCATTATGGCGGAGATGACGTCGTTGCCGGCGGTTCCGGCGATGGTGGCGCCGATGAGCGGCACCAGCCAGAACTGCTCGACATGGACCTCGGCATTGCCGAGCACCCAGCGGTCGAACGTTCCATCGGCGTTGGTAAAGTATCCGGCCTTGGTCCAGCTCGATTCCACGAACTGCACCTGGTCGCCGATATTGCCCTCGACGACGAGGACGTGCTTGCCGCCAACGACGGCGCCGATCCCCCCGAGAACGCTGAGCTGGTTGACGATGAGCGTGTTGTCGCCGGTGCCGCTGAGGTCGATTCGCTCGATGCCTTCCAGCTTCGTCGCAACCATCGGGTTGGAAAGGTCGAGCGAGAGGCCCGCGCCGCCGAGGACCAGCGTGTCGGTGCCGGCGCCGCCGTCAGCCAAGCGGAATGCGAGATCCTTGACCGTAATGCGATCGTTGCCGGCTCCGGCATGGAACACGTCGCCGCCGCCGCCACCCTTCAATTCGTCGTTGCCGCGCCCACCCATCAGGATTTCGGCCGACGTGGTGCCCGTGGTCGTGACCGGCGCGCCAGATGCGCCATAGGAGCCGCCGAACACCACGTAGGTCGTGCCACCTGCACCGGCCTCCGAGCCGACTATCATGTCGTCAAAGCCATCGCCGTTCAGGTCCCCGGCGGACGCGACCGAAGTGCCGCTCGATCCATAGGTATCTGTTCCGACAATCCGGAAGCCGGAGAGGCCGTCGAGCGCTGCAAGATTGATGCTTTCGGCGAACCCGGATGCCTTGCCGAACAAAACGTAGCTGATGCCAACCGGGGTACCGCTCACATCGGCCCACGGGGCGCCCACAATCAGGTCGGCGAAGCCATCACCGTTGATATCGCCCGCCGAGGCAACCGAGATTCCGCTATTGTCGAACTCCGACGCGCCCTGCAACACAAAGCCGTTGGTGCCGTTCAAAGACGAAAGGTCGACATTGGCGGCGAATCCAGAGGCCTTTCCGAAAACGACATAACTCGCGCCGGAAGCGTCGCGAGTCGGACCGGCACCGTTGGCGCCGATGATCAGGTCGGCAAAGCCGTCGCCATTCACGTCCCCCGCTGAGGCAACCGACTGACCGCTGTAGTTCCACTTGGATACGCCGCTCAGCCTGAACCCATTGCTGCCGTTCAGGGCGGAAAGGTCGAGGCTGGACCGGGTGCCGGATGCTCGACCAAATACCACATAGCTCGCGCCCGCCTGATCGCCAGTCGTATAGGCATTCCGCGCGCCGATGATAACATCATCGTAGCCGTCACCATTCACATCGCCTGCGGACGCGACCGACGCGCCGGCCTGATCGTAGCTATCTACTCCAGCGAGCTTGAAGCCGGTGCTGGCGGTCAGCGCGGAAAGATTGACGTTGGCCGCGAAGGCCGACGCCTTTCCATAGACGATATAGGCCGTCCCGGAATTCGAGCCATGCGGATCCGCTCCCCATGCACCGACGATCAGATCATCGAAACCGTCGTTGTTAAAGTCGCCGGCCGAAGCGACCGAATGGCCGCTGAAGTCCTCCGCCGCCACGCCGTTCAGCCGGAAGCCGTTGCTGCCGTCGAGTGTCGAGAGGTTGATGTCCGCGGCAAAGCCAGACGCCTTGCCGAAAACGACATAGCTCGCGCCGGAATTATTGCCACCCGGGTCGGCTTGCGTTGCCCCCATGATGAGGTCGGCGAAGCCGTCGCCGTTCAGGTCACCGGCCGAGGCGACCGAGTAGCCGCTCCAATCGTTTGCCGCGGCACCGCTCAGCCTGAAGCCGTTGCTGCCGTTCAGCGCGGAAAGAGGCGTGTCTGCCGCGAACCCCGATGCCGAGCCGAATAACACGTAGGCCGCACCGGTGTTGTAAGCCCCGATATCGGCACGCCGGTCGCCGATGATCACATCGTCGAAACCGTCGCCATTGACGTCTCCCGCCGAGTCAACCGAGCAACCGTTGTAACGATTCGTCGGCCCGCTGCTCAGCTTGAAACCATTGCTGCCGTCAAGGCTCGACAGAAGAAGGGTGCTCCAGGGGAGCACGGGCCGCGCGGAGACGCCCTGCTCGACTTGAACTTCGGCATCGCCGAACACCCAGCGGTCGAAGGTTCCGATGGTATCGGTGAAAGATCCGGCTTTGGTCCAGCCCGGCTCGGTAAACCAGACCCTGTCACCGGAATTGCCCTCCACCACGAGGACGTGTCGTACATCATCCACCGCTCCGACGCCCGCAAGGACGCTGGCCTGACTGACGACGAGCGCGTTGTCGCCGGTACCGGTGAGGTCGATGCGTTCGATGTCGACGAGCTTGGCCGCGACAGCGGGGTCAGACAGGTTGAGCGTGATGCCTGTACCACCGAGAGCAAGCGTATCGACGTCCCAGCCGCCATCGGCCAGTTCGAACGCAAGATCGTTGACTACCAGCCGGTCGTTGCCCTTGCCGCCGAAAAGGCGGTCTGCGCCGCCGCCGCCTTCGAGAGTGTTGAAGCTCGAATTTCCGATCAGCGTATCATTGCCTGTGCCGCCGACCGCATTCTCGATGACGACCCCACTTGCGATCGCGTATCCGCCGACAACGATCGTTGCCGAACCGGTGTGACCATAGGAAACGTGAGGGCTCCAGGACAAGATCTCGGACGGCGAGACCTCGCGCAAGTTGATCGTTGAGTCTCCGCTCGACCCTGCGTTCGAAATCGTGTCGACGCCCCCGGTGTCCCAGATCGTCGACCAGTAGGTACCGACACCCTCGGTTCGCGGCAGGTAATAGACGCTGTCGCCGGCCGCGTAGTTCGTATTGGCGCCGTAGATCGCCTGGATCGCGGCGATGTCGAGCGCCATCGGGCCAGACTGCAAGCCCCACGCTTCGGCCCGATGACCCGGCACTTGCTGGGGCCAGCCGAAGTTGTAGCCCATGGTCGTATAGATGCCCTGATTCAAACCGCGGTCGCCGTGGTCATACGCATCGAACCAGTCGACACCCGGAAACATCGTTCCATCCCACGCGGCTCCGCCGTCGTGTGGATGGGCGAGTCCGAGCAGATGGCCGATCTCATGGACCATCGTGACGAGGCCGAGCCCGCCCTTGTTCAGCATGCCCGAGAGGGCCAAGTCCCCCGCATTGAACAGGACGTCGAGCACCTCCGACTCGCTGAAACCCGGAAGATCGCTCCAGCCGAGGACATCGGAACCGCCCGCCTGGGCCTGCGTCCCCCACCAGAACTTCACGTCGGCGTCGGCGGCTCCCGACACCTCGACGAAGTCGATGTTAGCGACGCTCTCCCAGAGCGCCATCGCCTCGCGCAGCCCCGTGAGTGCCGCCGACGTCCAGGCATAGGAGTTCTGGCCGTCCATCGTGCCCTGGAAAGCCACCCACTGGATGGTGACGGTGCCGCCGTCGGCGTCGGTCCAGGCGCCGCCGGCGACGAGGCTATCCACCCATGGATCGCTTCCGTCGGTCGGCGTTCCATCGATAAGAATGGTGGTTGCTACGCCCGCCACGGCAGTCCCCCGAAGTGCGACGAACCCTCGGGAACCAGCCGTTCTGACCCTGCCGGAAACGCCACGCGAGCCCCCTACGCTCCGGTTCACGTTCGGAGCGTGTTGCCGGATGGAGGATTTTCTACCGAAAAGGGGGGCGAAATGCTACTTGTAGCTGCACGCTGCAGATTGAATTTCTGCAACTAAGGATTGGAGCACGGCGAGCGCATATTCACTCATCTGGGCCATGTCCAATCACACCACGAAGAAGTCTGTGTGGTCGAGTGATCCTGTGAGGGTGGCGATGGTGGCGAACTTGATGGCCGCAGCACCGCCCACGCCGTCGGCGTCGTAGTAGAGGCTCTTCGACGCGGTGTCGTACAGGATGCGGTCGTCGGCCTGCGTCGCCACCGGGCCGGTATTGAACGCCCCGGCGTCCAGTGCGCCGGCGCCGAGTGCCCCGAAGATCGCGTCGTCGAGCTGGATCGTGTCGGCCGCGTGGTCGAAGGCCGTGATGCGGTCGACGTTGCCGGCATCCAGGGCGGTGCTGAAGCGGAACGTGTCGCCGCCGCCGTTGCCGGTCAGCGTGTCGGCGCCGAGACCGCCGTCGAGGACGTTGCGACCGGTATTGCCCAGCAGGCTGTTCGCCAGCTCGTTGCCGGTACCATTGATGTTGGCCGTGCCTTGGAGCGACAGCTTCTCGACGTTGGCCGCCAGCGTGTAGTCGATCCACGACCGGACCGCGTCGGTTCCGCCGTCCGCGGCCTCGATCACCACGTCGCCGGCGTTCTCCACCACATAGGTGTCATTGCCGTCGCCGCCCGTCATCTCGTCGGCCCCGGCCCCGCCGTCGAGGATGTTGTTGCCAGCCGTGCCCGTCAGGATGTTGCCCTGGGTATTGCCGACGGCATTGATATTGTCGGCCCCCGTGAGGACCAGCTTCTCGGCGTTGGCGCGCAGCATGTAGGTGATCGACGACAGCAGCGTGTCGAAGCCGCCGCCCGCATCCTCGCTCGCCCGGTCGGCCGCGTTGTCGATGACGTAGGTATCGTCGCCGGCACCACCGGTCATGGTGTCGCCGCCCAGCCCGCCGTCCAGGATATTGTTCCCGGCAGTGCCGACCAGCGTGTTGGCCAGTTCGTTGCCGGTGCCGTTCAGGTTCGCCGTGCCCTGCAGGGTCAGCTTCTCGACGTTGGCCGTCAGCGTGTAGTCGATCCAGGCGCGGACCGCGTCGGTCCCCTCGCCCGCCTGCTCGATCACCAGGTCGCCCGCGTTCTCCACCACGTAAGTGTCGTTGCCGCGGCCGCCCGCCATCGTGTCCGCGCCCGCGCCGCCGTCCAGCACGTTGGCCGCGACGTTGCCCGTCAGCACGTTGTCCACCGTGTTGCCGACCGCGCTGATCGCGGCGGCGCCCAGCAGCGTCAGGTTCTCGAAGTTGGTGCGCAGCACATGGGTGAACGTCGTCTGCACCGTGTCGATCCCCTGCCCGGCCAGCTCGGTGATCTTGTCGGTCGAGACGTCCAGCACATAGGTGTCGTCGCCCAGTCCGCCGGTCATCGTGTCGGCGCCCAGCCCGCCGTCGAGCACGTTGTTGCCGGAATTGCCCAGCAGCACGTTGGCCAGCTCGTTGCCGGTGCCGTCGATGTTCGCACCGCCGGTGAGCGTCAGGTTCTCGATGTTGGCGCGCAGCCGGTAACTGACCGACGACTGCACCGCGTCGAGGCCGCCGTCGAGCGCCTCGCTCAGCACGTCGCCGATATCGTCGACGACGTAGGTGTCGTTGCCCAGCCCGCCGATCATCGTGTCGGCACCCAGCCCGCCATCCAGCAGGTTGTTGCCGGCATTGCCGGTCAGGGTGTTGACCAGCGCGTTGCCCGTTCCGTTCAGGTGCGCCGTACCCTGCAGCGTGAGCTTCTCGACATTGGCGCCCAGCGTGTAGCTGACCGACGTCCGGACCGTATCGCTGCCTTCGTCGGCCGCCTCGATCACCACGTCGCCGGCATCGTCCACGACGTAGCTGTCGTTGCCCAGGCCGCCGGCCATCGTGTCGGCGCCGGCGCCGCCGTCGAGGACGTTGATGCCGTCGTTGCCGGTCAGCCCGTTGGCCAGCGCGTTGCCCGTGCCGTTGATCGTCGCGATGCCCGTCAGCACCAGATTCTCGACGTTCGCGGTCAGCGTGTAGGAGATCGACGACCGCACCGTATCGGTGCCTTCGCCCGCGGCCTCCAGGATCATGTCGCCGGCGCCGATCACATAGGTGTCGTTGCCCAACCCGCCCGCCATCGTGTCGGCACCCGCGCCGCCGTCGAGCAGGTTGTCGCCGGCGTTGCCGGTCAGGATGTTGACCAGGCCGTTGCCGGTGCCGATCAGATTGGCCGTTCCGGTGAGGACGAGGTTCTCGAGGTTCGTGCCCAGCGCATAGTCGATCGACGCGCGGACCGTGTCGGTGCCCTCGCCTGCGGCCTCGACGACCGTGTCGAGCGAATCGACGACGTAGGTGTCGTTGCCGAGCCCACCGGACAGGATGTTGGCAGCAACGTTGCCGATCAGCCAGTTGTCCAGTGCGTTGCCCGTACCGTTGATCGCATCGGTGCCGGTCAGTTCGAGATTCTCGACGTTCGCGGTCAGGGCATAGGTGATGGACGACAGGACGGTATCGGTGCCGGCACCCGCCGCCTCGATCACGACGTCTGAGGCGCTGCCCACGACATAGGTGTCGTCGCCCAGCCCGCCGGCCATCGTGTCGGCTCCCGCGCCGCCGTCGAGCAGGTTATGGCCCGCATTGCCCGTCAGCGCGTTGGCGAGACCGTTGCCGGTGCCGTTGAGGTTGGCCGTCCCGGTGAGGACGAGGTTCTCGAGATTGGCACCCAGCGTGTAGTCGATCAAGGCGCGGACCGTGTCGGTGCCTTCGCCCGCGGCCTCCACGACCGTATCGCCGGCACCGATCACGTAGGTGTCGTTGCCCAACTTGCCGGCCAGCACGTTGGCACCGGCATCACCCGTCAGCACGTCGTCGCCCGATCCGCCGATCAGGTTCTCGATCGAGTTCATCTGGTCGACCAGCACGCCGGCGACGTAGGCGTTCTGCGCGGCCAGGTCGGCATGCACGGCCCCGGTCGTGCCGGCATAAGAGGCGGTGTCGCTGCCCGTCCCGCCCCAGAGTTGGTTGACGCCACCGGCCGCCGCCGCGCCGCCGATCAGGATGTCATCGCCCTCCTGGCCGTAGAGAACGTCGTTGCCGCCACCACCACTCAGAGAGTCGTTCCCGGCGCCACCATCGATCGTGTCAGCCAGGCTGGTCGCGACGGGTTGGCCCGGCACGCTCACGGTGGTCGAGATGATGTCGTCACCATTCGTCCCGACGATGATCGCACCTGTCGCGATTGACAGGATTTGCTCGATATGGGCTTCGGCATTGCCGAGCACCCAGCGGTCGAACGTCACGCCAGCGCTGGTGACCGATCCCGCCTTCACCCAACCAGACTCGGCGAACTCGACTTTGTCGTTGGCATTGCCTTCGACCAACAGGATATGCTTGCCGCCGACGACTGCGCCGACGCCGCCCAGGATACTGAGCTGGCTGAGAATGAGGGTGTTCTTGCCGGTGCCGGTCAGGTCGATACGCTCGATACCCTCGAGCTTTGCCGCGATCGACGGATTGGAGAGATCGAGCGTGAGGTTCGCGCCGCCGAAAGCGAGTGTGTCGGTGCCGGCGCCGCCGTCGACCAGGCGAAATGCGAGATCGGATACGACCAGCTGATCATTGCCCGCGCCAGCGCGGAACACGTCGCCGCCTCCACCGCCCGTCAACACATTGTTACCAGCGCCGCCGATCAGCATCTCTGCCGCTGCGGTTCCGTAAGTCGTCACCGTGCCGCTGAAGAGGGCGCCGAACACGACGTAGCCGCCGCCTGTGTCGCTGCCGTTTGCGTCAAGCCCCGGCGCGCCAACGATCAGATCGTCGTACCCGTCACCATTGACATCGCCCGCACCGCGCACCGAGAAGCCGCTTCGGTCGCCGAATTCCTCACCGACCAGCTTCAGGCCGTCAGCGCCACCCAGGGCAGAAAGCTCGATGTTGGCGCCAAAGCCCGATGCCTTGCCGAACACCAGATAAGTAGCACCGGCCTCGCCGTCGGCACCCCTCGCACCGATGATGAGATCGTCGTAGCCGTCGCCATTGAAGTCGCCGGCCGAGCTGACCGAAACGCCACTGATGTCGCCTTCCGCCTCACCGCTCAGCCTGAAACCGTTGCTGCCATTCAAGCTCGACAGTTCGATGCTGGCAGCGAATCCCGAGGCCTTGCCGAAGACCACATAACTCACACCCGAGTTTCCGCCGTTCGGGTCTGCGAAGCGGGCTCCGACGATCAGATCGTCGTACCCGTCGCCGTTCACATCACCTGCCGATGAGACCGAGCCACCCGCAAGATCGCCCGTCGCGGCGCCGTTCAGGCGAAACCCATTGGCGCCATCGAGGCTGGAGAGGTCGAGGCTGGCACCGAAGTTCGACGCCTTGCCGAACACAACATAAGTTGCGCCGGACGAGTCGCCGTTTGCGGAGACGCCTGTGGCGCCGACGATGAGATCGTCATAACCGTCGCCGTTCACGTCCCCGGCAGACGAGACCGACCTACCGGTCCAATCACCGGCCATGACGCCATTCAGGCGGAAGCCGTTGCTGCCATCGATGCTTGCAAGGCTGAAGCTGGCACCGAACCCCGTTTCCTTGCCGAACACCACATAACTCACCCCAGCGGTGTTGCCGAGGTTGTGGATCGCGCCGTTTGGATCAGCGTAGGGCGCTCCGACGATCAGGTCGTCATAACCGTCGCCGTTCACGTCGCCAGCCGACGAGACCGAATAGCCGGACCAGTCCGCCGTCACGGCACCGGTCAGCCTGAAGCCGGTCGTGCCGTCGAGGCTCGAGAGATCGATGTTGGCAGCGAACCCCGCAGCTTTGCCGAAAACCACATAACTCGCGCCGGCTTGATCGGCGGTCGGATCCGCACGATGGGCGCCGACGATGATGTCGCCGAAGCCGTCACCGTTGATGTCCCCGGCCGAGGCGACCGAGACGCCGGTGAAGTCGGCCGAAGCCACGCCGCTCAACTTGAAACCGTTGCTGCCGTCGAGGCTGGACAGGCCGAAGTTGCGAGCGAAGCCTGCGGCCTTGCCGAACACGACAAAGCTCGCGCCGGACATGCCGCCATGCGGTGCGGCATACGGGGCACCGACAATCAGATCGGCGAAGCCATCGCCGTTCACATCCCCGGCTGAGGCCACAGAAAATCCAGCCCGATCGCCGGCTGCGCCGCCAAACTCGAACCCGATCCTCCCGTCGAGGTAGGGCAGCCCGAAGTTGGCGGCCTGCAGTCCTGTATTGTAGGAAAGACGAACCTCGGCGTCGCCTGACACCCAGTGATTGGATTGAACGTTGCCGTCCCAGTACGCGCCTGTGAATACCCACTCAGGTCCGGTGAACAGCACCTTGTCGCCGGAGTTGCCCGCGATCGCCAGGACATGCTTGCCGTCGATCACCGGCGCAATGCCGAGGACGGCAGCCTGGTTGATGATGAGCTTGTTGTCGGCGATGCCGCCCAAGCCCGACCCGGTGATGTCGATGCGTTCGATGCCCTGCAGCCGCGCTGCCACCGAGGGATCGGTGAGATTGAGCGTGCCGACGCACCCCAATTCCAGTGTGTCGGTACCGGCGCCGCCATCTGCCAGGGTAAAGGTCATATCGCCGACAACGAGACGGTCATCGCCCGTGTGGCCGTGGAACTCGTCGGCGCCGCCACCGCCTTTCAGGACGTCGTTCCCTTTACCACCAATCAGAATATCGGCCGCCGCGGTCCCGGGCGCCGCGCCGTCAGCCCTGCCAAAAACTATGTCGGTGCGGCCAGACGTCGGCCCGCCGATGATCAGGTCGTCGTAGCCGTCGCCGTTCACGTCCCCGGCCGATGCAACCGACCAGCCACTGCCACTGCTGGATGGTCCGGTCAACTTGAAGCCGTTGCTGCCGTTCAGCGTGGACAGGTCGATATTGGCGGCGAAGCCGGACGCCTTGCCGAAGAGCAGGTAACTCGCGCTGGTGCCCGACGCACCCACGATCAGATCCGTTATGCCATCGCCATTGAAATCGCCCGCCGAAGCGACCGACCGGCCGCTCGCATTTCCCGCCTGTGCGCCGCTCAGCTTGAAGCCGTTGCTGCCGTTGAGGGCGGAGAGGTCGAAGCTTGCCGCGAAGCCCGAAGCCTTACCAAAAACCACATAGCTCGCACCGGAGTTGCCACCGTGGGGATCGGCGTTCGGCGCGCCAATGATCAGGTCGTCGTAACCGTCGCCATTGATGTCGCCAGCCGACGCCACCGACGTGCCGCTGCGATCGTAGGCGGCGAGGCCAGCCAGCTTGAAGCCGTTGGCGCCGCTCAGGGAAGAGAGGTTGAAGTTGGCCGCTCCCCCTCTGCCATGCCCGAACACGACGTAACTTGCGCCTGACGAGGTCCCGTTCGGATCGGCAAACGCCGCACCGATGATCACGTCGTCGTAACCGTCGCCGTTTATGTCACCCGCCGACGCGACCGACATGCCGGTATAGTCGCCGTTGCTTACGCCGGACAGCTTGTAGCCGTTGTTGCCGTCCAGCGCCGCGAGATTGATGTTGCTCCAGTGGGTGTTTTTGGCACCGTAGACGATATAGGCCGCACCGCTCTTATCTGTATTCGCAGTCGACGCGCCGATAATCAGGTCATCACGGCCATCGCGGTTTACGTCGCCGGCCGATGCGACGGACCATCCTGTCCTGTCGGAAAACGACGTGCTCGCCAGTCGGAAGCCTGCGCTGCTACCGAGCGTGGCGAGATCGACGTTGGCCGTGAAGCCCGATGCCTTGCCGAACACCACGTAGCCAGCGCCCGTGGGAATGGAGTTTACATACGCTCGGGGCGCGCCGACGATCAGATCGTCGAAGCCGTCACCGTTCAGATCGCCGGCCGAAGAGACCGAGGTCCCGACATTTCCTTTCGGGCCGCTGAGCTTGAAGCCGTTTGAGCCGTCGAGGCTCGCGAGGTCACTCGTGGCGAGGCCCCAAACTCTGCCAAACACAACATAACTTGCGCCAGCGTAACTGCCGCCCGACGTGGTGGCCGCCGGAGCACCGATGATCACATCGTCGAAGCCGTCGCCGTTGACGTCGCCCGCCGACGAGACCGAATAGCCGGCTTTGTCTGCCGCGCTACCCAGCACATAGGCGCCCGCGTCACCGTAGACTGGTAGATTGATACTCGCCGGAAACGCCACGCGTACCCCCGTCATCGTTCGACTGACGGGCTCCCCAGACCGCATCGAGCTTATGCGTCTCTATCGCACCATATTATGAGATGCTACTTCAAGCTGCATCTGCGCATATTTGCATCCGAACACAGGCACAACTCACCGGCAGTCGCCGGCGAAACCATTCGCGTGATGCGCGCACCAATGCCGGCGAGAGCCGGGCTGCCTCGCAACAGGATATCTCCCAGACAGATCGCTTTCGCGCCGGTGAAGGAGGCCACGAGATCGGTAGCGGGGTCGAATGCGCCGGGAGTCGCCTCGAATAGAGACTGGTCGATCCGCCGTCCGACTGGATCACGATCCGGCTCGCATTGATGCCCAGCGCCGTCAGGTCGAGGTTCGAGGTGCCCGAGCGAAGTCGTCGATCACATCGTAGCCCGTCACCTGGTAGCTGTCGGCATGACCCGCATAGACGTCGGCGCCGGCGCGGCCCCACGGCGCGTCCCCGCCGGCCAGCCGCACCGGGCCGACCAGCACGTTTTCGACCTCCGCCCTGCAGTCGAGCGCGCCCCGGGTGCTTGGCGGTGTCGGACGTCGAAGGACAGTTCTCGCCACGGCCCTTGGGCGGAATGCTCGCAACCCTTGGCAACGAGGGACATGCGCGCTCGTTCAACAGGCATGATCACCCAACTGAACCCGCCCCTGCCGCTCGAGACGTCGAAGGGCCCGGGCCTGGCCCATTTCGTCATCGACTACGGGCCGGAATCCCATCTCCTCTGGGTCGTGTTCCTCGACGAAGGCGGCGCCTGCTGGACCGTTCCAAATCCGGAAATCCGCATTCAGAGCAATTGGTCGCTGCGCCGCCGGGAAAAAGTCGCGACGGCCTGAGCCGGCCTGGCGAGCGACAACGGCAACCCCGACTCGAATATACGAAGAGAAGCCGCTCGCTTGAGCGGCGTGATTGCGGCCGCGCACGCCTTCAGGTGCCTTCGCGGACCGTGCGCGGTTCTGCGTCGCGCTGTGGAAATGTCATTAAAAGTCAACAATTACAAATAGTTAACCCGCCTGTGACCAATGTGGCAAATTTGCAACATTTGTTGGACGCGGGTAGCTCGCTTGGCCACTATGCCTCCGGCCGCCGGCCCACCCCGTGGTTCCAACCGGAGAAGAATTTCATGACCTTGAGAACCGGACGACGCCTTTTTTCCCGCGCACGCCCCCTTCTCAAGGCGAAAGCCTTTTCGTTCACGATCCTGGCCGTTCTCACGACGTTCGGCATCGCCGCCTTCGCGCCGGCCAGCGCTCAGGTCAAGGCGCCTCAGGTGAAGCAGGCCGTGAAGGCCAAGGCCCGGCCGGTCGTCCAGTCCGACCCGACGGACAAGGTTGCCGACCAGCTCAATGCCAAGTGGCAGCAGGACAATGCAGCGTTCGGCGGCTTCACCAGTGCCGCTCCGGCTTCGGTCCAGGCGGCGGCCTATTCCGTTCCCCCTTCCACCACCGCTGCCGGCGCCACGCCTGCGATCGCGAACGAGTGGGGCGACAAGCTGGTCTCGCGCGCCATGAACTATCTCGGCACGCCCTATCGCTACGGCGGCACCTCGCCCCAGACCGGCTTCGACTGCAGCGGCTTCGTCTATTATCTCTACGGTGCCGTCTTCGGTCAGCGCATCCCGCGCATGCCGCACGACATGGTGCGCCAGGGCACGCCGGTCGCACGCAACGACCTGCAGCGCGGCGACCTCGTCCTGTTCGGCCATCGCGGCACCTTCACCCATATCGGCATCTACGCGGGCAACGACCAGTTCGTTCATGCCACGCATCGTGGATCGCCCGTGATGGTGACGAACCTCGATGCCGACTACTACCGCCAGCGCTACATCACGGCGGTCCGGCTCTCCCCGCAGTAAACGCCGGACAAGAACGGCGCCGCTCAGCCGTTCGCCATGATCGTTCGGTAGATCGCGGCCTTCTGCTTCAGCGGCAGGCGGTCGATGGCGCCGAACAGGCGCAGCATCAGATCGCACTGACGCGCTTTGGGCTGATCCTTCAAATCTCGGAATGCGGCCATGTCGGCCTCCTCGAACGGCGGCTGCGCCAGGGTGCGTGCCTGCTCGTAGGCCGCGCCCAGTTCCTCGGCCGTCGGCAGCTTGTTGCCGGGATCGCTCGACTTGTAGGCCGCGACCATCGCCCGCTGGCGGGCCGACAGCGCCGCATCGACCCGCAGGTTGGGCGAGGTGCGGTTGACGCCGGTCATCGCATAGTCGGCGCAAGCCTCGTCCGAAACGGCACGGAATGCCTGCAGCGTTGCCACCGTGCGGTCGCCCCAGGCCGCGACCGCGTCGTCGGAGCCGCGCTGGGCGACCGGCATCACCTTGCTGCGGAAGGTGGCGGCGGCGGCCTTCGCAACGGCCTGCAGCATCGCGGGATCGTTCATCCCACTGTGCTGCTCGCGCAGGATCGGCAGCAGCCCCTTGCGGAGATCGGTTTCGATGGCGGGGTCGAGCGCGAAAACGTCGAGCAGGACAGGATCCTGGGCGATCATGCGCCCGCGCACGATCGACCAGGCATAGTCGTCGCTGCGTTCGAAGGCGAACGCCTCGAACTGAGGCCGCGCGACGGCAAACCCTGCGCCAACAGCAAGCGCCGCGACGAAACCCAGGACGATCCGTCCCGTCACGCTGCGTCCCTTCGTGAACTGCGCCACGAGCGCCACCGCCACGCCGACGCCCAGCGCCGATAACACCGGATAGAGACTCTGCATCACTCCTCTACGCGGCCTTCGGCGGGCCGTTCCGCAAGCCCGTTTTCCATGTTCCGAAACGGCGCAGCACCGCCGGTCTCATCGTAAGCGCGGCGTAAGGACCAGGCGTCATCGTTTCAACAAGTCCACAAGGGGCTTCGAGGGAACAGCATGGCGAAACCGCTCTGGCCGAACGTGAGCAGCATCCAGTACCGCGACGACCGCAGCCCGAAGCGGCCCACGGACAGCGAGAATACACGCGATCGCTGAGGCCGGCCCGGCAAGGGATCATCGCGACAGCAGGCGAAGGCCGGCGATCGACACGATGCCCGCAAGGACGAGGCGGATTGCGCGCTCGGAAAGGCGCCGTGTGAAGACGATGCCGAGGGCGGCGCCGAGCAGCGCAACGGCCGCGAAAAGCGGAAACTCCGGTGCGAGTTGCTGCCCCGACAGCAGGGCGCCGGTCAGGCCCGCAATCGAATTGCCGAGGATGAAAGGCGCGGACAGGCCTGCCGCTTCCCGGGACCGCGCCCACCCCAACACGATCAGGGCTGGCGCCACGAACACGCCGCCACCGATGCCCGACAAGCCCGAAAGGAGACCCGCCGCCGTGCCGAGCACCGCCCATCCCGCCAGGGTGCTGCGGCGCGAGAGAGGGCCACCGGCCCATGGCGCCTCCTTCGGCCGCACCACCATCAAGGTCGCGGCAACGAGCAGCAGAGCGCCAGTCACCATCGTATAGACGCCCGGCGAAAGCGCGATGAGCCCGCCGATGAAAGCCGCCGGAAGCGCGGGCACGGCGAGCGTGGCCAGCCGCCGCCAGTCGATCAGCCCCGCCACGTGCAGACGCCACGTCGTATAGGCCGACGCCACGACGTTCATGGCGAGCGCCGTCGGACGCAGCTGGTCGATCGGAACGCCCGAGACGGCCATGATCGCGAGAAACCCCGTGCCTCCGGCCTGACCGACGCTGGCATAAACGGCCGAAATGGCAAGCAGAGCCAGGGCAGTGAGCATGCGAGCGAGTCTATGCGATGGTGGCCCGTCTGCAACCCTGGCGGCCCGGCGGCGTTGAAGAACGCTTGGGGGGAGCATGGGTTCGCGTACGCGATGAGTGTGGGACTCATCCCCGGCGACGAACTTGGAGTCCTGGGTGAACGAGCCTGTTCAGAGCGTAGATCTCACCAATTGCGACCGTGAGCCCATTCACATCCTGGGCGCCGTACAGCCGATCGGTTTCCTGATCGCGCTCACCTCCGACTGGATGGTGGCGCGCGCCTCGGCCAACGTCGAGACGTGGCTCGGCAAAGGCCCCGAGGAAATCCTCGGAAAGGCGCTGTCGGAAGTGTTTTCCGCCGGTGCCGTCCACGACCTGCGCAACCGCACGATCATGCTGCGTGGTCCCGACTCCGTTGAACGGCTGTTCGGCGTCGAGGTGGTGGCGGGCCGGCCGCCTCTCGACCTCGCGCTCCATCTGTCGGGCGGCAGCGTCGTCATCGAGGGCGAGCCCTCTTCCGGCGAGCAGCAGGATTCCACCAGCCTCGTCCGCTCGATGATCGGGCGCCTCGACCAGTGCACGGATCTCAACACCTTCTTCCGCGAGGGCGCCCGCCAGGTACGCGGCCTCACCGGCTTCGACCGCGTGATGGTCTACCGCTTTGCGCCGGACGGCTCGGGCGAAGTCGTGGGCGAGGCCTGCAAGCCCGGCATCGGCACATTTTTCGGCCTGCGCTATCCCGCCAGTGACATCCCGCAGCAGGCGCGGGAGCTCTACAGGCGCAACCTGCTGCGCGTCATCGCCGACGTCGACGCCGAGCCGGTGCCGATCGTGCCGCAACTGGACCCGTCGGGCCGGCCGCTCGACCTCTCGCTGTCGATGCTGCGCGCGGTCTCGCCGATCCACATCGAATACCTGCGCAACATGGGCGTCGGCGCCTCGATGTCGATCTCGATCATCGTCGAGGACCGGCTGTGGGGCCTGTTCGCCTGCCATCACTATTCGCCGCGCTGCCCGAGCTTCGATCGCCGCTCCGTGTGCGAGCTTTTCTCGCAGATGTTCTCGATGCGGCTGGAAGCGCGCGAGCGGCGGGAGCACGTGGCCTACGAACGCCGCGCGCGCGACATCTCAGACCAGCTCCTGGGCGCCATCGCCTCGAACGAGACGCTGTTGCAGGATCCCGAGTGGCTGGCCGACATCCTGATGCGCGCCATCCCGGCCGACGGCATGGGCATCTGGATCGCCGGCTCCTATGCCTTCTCCGGCGTCACCCCGCCCACCGAGGAGTTCCGCCGCATCATCCGCGCGCTGAACGGCACGGCGGCCGGCAAGGTGTTCGCAACCGACCATATCGGCTCGATCCTCGACGGCGCCGGCGCCTTCGCCTCGACCGCGGCCGGGATGCTCGCGATCCCGATCTCACGCTCGCCGCGCGACTACGTCGTGCTGTTCCGCTCCGAGCTGGTGCGCGCGGTGCGCTGGGGTGGCGATCCGCACAAGCCGGTAGAGTACGGGCCCAACGGTCCGCGCCTCACGCCACGCCAGAGCTTCGAGGAATGGAAGGAACTGGTGCAGGGCAAGTCGCAGCCCTTCAGTCCCGCCGAGCTGCGCGTCGCCGAGACGCTGCGCGCCACGCTCATCGAGGTCGTGTTGCGCCTGGCCGACGAGGCGACGGCGGAGCGCCAGCAGGCCAGCGCGCGGCAGGAGATGCTGATCGCGGAGCTGAACCATCGCGTGCGCAACATCCTGGGCGTGATCCGCGGCCTGATCCGCCAGTCGCAGCCCGCCAATGATCCTTTGGGCACGCCGGCGGTGCGCGACTTCGTGCGGCTGGTCGACGGCCGCATCCACGCGCTGGCGCGCGCCCACAACCAGATCACCGACGATCATTGGGGGCCTGCGCCGATGCAGGCGCTGATCGACGCGGAGACCGCGGCGATCGTGGGCGACAAGGAACGGCTGGTCTCCGAGGGCAAACCCCTGCTCCTCAAGCCGCAGGCCTATTCGACGCTGGCGCTGCTGCTGCACGAACTCGTCACCAACTCGACCAAGTACGGCAGCCTGTCGGTGCCGGACGGCCGCACGCGGCTGGCCTGGCATCTCGACGCCAAGGGCGACCTGCAACTCGAATGGTCCGAGAGCGGCGGCCCGCCGGTGACGCCGCCCAAGCGCAAAGGCTTCGGCACCACCATCATCGAGCGCTCGATCCCCTACGATCTGGGCGGCACCGCCGAGATCGCCTACGACCCGGCCGGCATCCGCGCCAAATTCTGCATTCCCGCACGCCATGTGGTCGAGCCGCGTCCGGGCCAGGCGCGGCCCGTGCGCTTCCGGCGTTCTGCCCCCGACCATCCGCAGGCGCTGCCGGGGCAGATCCTGAAAGACCAGACGGTGCTGCTGGTCGAGGACAGTCTGATCATCGCGCTCGACGCCGAGGACATCCTGTACCGGCTGGGGGCGGAGAGCGTCGTCACCGCGGCGACCATCGAGGCCGCCCTCGACGCCATCGAGAATGCGCGGCCCGACCTCGCCCTGCTCGACATCAACCTGGGCGATCGCAACAGCTTCCCGATCGCCCACCGGCTGAACGATCTCGGCATCCCGCTGTTCTTCGCCACCGGCTACGGCGAGCAGGCCCAGCTGCCGATGGAGCATCGCAGCCGAATCGTCGTCCAGAAGCCCTACACGCTGGAGATCGTCGCACGCGCGGTGCACGAGCTGATCGGCGACCCGGCGCCGGCGGATGGGACGGGGACGGCCCGATCTGTTACGACGGGCTGATGGAAGCCCGCCGACACTCCGACGAAATCCGGCGCGTCGCCGCCCTTCGGGCGTACGAGATCCTCGACACGCCGCGCGAGGAGGAGTTCGACGAGGTGGTGCGGGTCGTGAGCGCAATCTGCGGCACGCCGATCTCTGTCATCAACCTGATCGATTCGAGCCGCCAGTGGTTCAAGGCCGAGGTCGGCCTCGGCGTGCGCGAGACGCCGCTGCCCGCCTCGATCTGCGCCCATGCCATCCTGCAGCCGGACCTCTTCATCGTGCCCGACACGCTGCAGGATCCCCGGTTCGCCGACAACCCGCTGGTCACCGGCGAGCCGCACCTGCGCTTCTATGCGGGGGCGCTCCTCGAATCGCCCGAGGGCCTGCCGCTCGGCACGATCTGCGTCCTCGACTACCAGCCGCGCGAACTCGACGACAACCAGAAGGCGCTGCTGCGCCTGACCGCGCGGCAGATCATGAAGATGATGGAGCTGCGCCGGGTGAACGCAATGGAGCGCACCGCCCGCGAGAAGGCCGAGACCCGCGCCGAGGCGACCTCCGCCCGGCTGGCGCACGCCAACCGCGAGTCCGAGCTGCGTGAGCAGTTCATCGCCGTGCTGGGTCACGACCTGCGCAATCCGCTGGCTTCCATCCAGGCGGGCGCCGAACTCGTGAAGCGCGGCCGGCTCACGCTCGACGAGATGCTGCACCTCATCCAGGGGAGCATTTCGCGTATGTCGACGCTGATCGACAACATCCTCGACTTCGCACGCGGCCGGCTGGGCAACGGCATCGACCTCGAGCGGCACGACGTCGAGCTGACGCCGCTGCTCGCCCAAGTCGTCGACGAGCTGCGCGCGGCCTCGCCCGACGGCAGCTTCGTCAGCCACATCGCGATGGACCAGCCGGTCTCGTGCGATGCCGGTCGCATCGGCCAGCTCCTGTCGAACCTGCTCGGCAACGCCGTCGTATACGGCGCGCCGGGCACCCCGATCGCGATCGACGCCAGGGTTGAGGACGGCACGTTCGAACTGTCGGTGAGCAACCACGGCGATCCGATTCCCGCCGAGGCGCTGGCAAAACTGTTCCAGCCCTTCTTTCGCGGCGAGGTCCGCGCCAGCCAGCAGGGGCTGGGCCTCGGCCTCTACATCTGCAGCGAGATCGCCCGCGCCCATGGCGGCACCCTCACGGCCACGTCGACGCCCGACAGGACCACCTTCCTCTTCCGCATGCCCGCGCGCGCGGCCTGATCCGCCCTCAGGCGCCGAGCCGTTCGGCGTGCCAAGCGATATGGTCGGCGACGAAGCTCTGGATGAACCAGTAGGAATGGTCGTAGCCCTCGTGCCGGCGCAGCAGCAGCTTCTGGCCCGCGGCGGCGGCGGCGCTCTCCAGCGCCTCGGGCCGCAGCTGCGCGGCGAGGAACTGATCCGTCAGCCCTTGGTCGACGAGGATCGAATCGGGAAAAGGCCGGTCGCGCATCAGCAGGCTCGCGTCCCACGCCACCCAGCCTTTGCGATCGGGCCCCAGATAATTGCCGAACGCCTTCTCGCCCCACGGCACGGCGACGGGATTGCAGATCGGCGCGAACGCCGATACCGAGCGATAGCTCTGCGGGTTGCGCAGCGCGATCACCAGCGCGCCGTGGCCGCCCATCGAATGGCCGAACACGCCGCGCCGCCCGGCCACGACCGGGAAGCTGGCCTCGACCAACGCGGGCAGTTCCCGCGTCACGTAGGAGTACATGCGGTAGTGCGGCCGCCACGGCTCGGCTTCGGCGTCGAGATAGAATCCCGCGCCCGTGCCGAAGTCCCAACCATCCTCCTCGCCCGGCAGGCCGAGCCCGCGCGGGCTGGTGTCCGGCGCCACGAGTACGAGCCCGTGTTCGGCGGCGTGGCGCAGGGCCCCCGCCTTGATCATGAAGGTCTCTTCCGTGCAGGTAAGCCCCGCGAGGAAATAGAGCGCCGGGCGGGGCCGCGCCGCCGCGCCCGACGGCACGAAGACCGAGAACTTCATCTCGGTGCCCGTCTCCTGCGAGGCATGGCTGTAGAATCCGATCGTGCCGCCAAAGCACGCCTGTTCGCTCCGCATCGTAACGCTCATTTGCACACCACTCCTCGACCGGCTTCGATGATACAGGAGAGTGTGGGACGAGGACCAAGGAGATCGTGATGGCGGGCGTAAAGGCGGCGAAGGACGAGCGGCGCGGCGATTACGGGTGGTGGCTGCCGATCGCCAGCCGCTGGGCCGACTGCGACGCCTACGGCCACGTCAACAACGCCGTCTACTACAACTGGTTCGACACGGCGCTCACCACGCTCGCGATAGAGCGTGGCATCCTGCGGGCGCCCGGCCAGACCTCGATCGGCCTCTGCATCGCCAGCGGCTGCGAGTTCCTGGCGCCGGTCGGCTTTCCGGAGACGGTCGATGTCGGCATCCGCCTCGGCCGCATCGGCAACAGCTCGCTGCGCTACGAGCTGGCGATCTTCAGGCGCGACGGCGAGACGCCTGCCGCCGTGGGCCATTTCGTCCATGTCTATGTCGAGGCCGAGACGCGCCGCAGCGTTGCGCTGACCGAGGCGCAGAAGGCGGTCATGGCCGATCTGATGAGCGCCGCTTCGGAGGGCTGAGACGAGACGGTCCGCTTTTCAGAGCGCCGGAACCGGCGATCCCCGAGGCTCAGGCGGCGCGCGTCGATGCGAAACGGAGTCGAGCCACTTGCGGGCGCGGTCCGCATCCCCGAACACACGCAACGGACGCTTGCTGGCCGCCAGGATCCCGAGAAGCCGCGTCAGGATCAGATGTTTGTCTTCCGGCAGGATCACGGCCAGGGGCCCGTGAAACTCGGCCTCCTTCTCCAGCGCCCGCATGCGGACGCCGATCGCCAGAATGTCGATAGGGCCCATCCGGGTGTCGCCATGGGTGCCGTCGAATATCTTGCGATAGCCCAGCGCGTTCGACGCCACGGCCACGTCGATCATCCGATGAACCTCCTCCAGGGCCACATCGCCATCGCAGACGGCCGCGAACAGCCGAAGGCGCGAGTCGATGGTCCAGTGCAGGGGCATGTCGAGAGTCCAGTGCGAGCGACGCAGAAGGTCGACAATGCCCGCGAGCGGCACTCGGGGCAAGCGCTGGCCTCCTCCGTGCGAAGTCGGACCGATGCGCCGCCACCGACCCGCGACGTCGACAGTCGCCGCTCCGAGAGCGGTCGCCCTGCAACGCTTTGCCCGCCGGAACATTCGTTGCTCACCAGGGGACGATGCGGGGCGATGAAGGAGTGGCCGGCAGCGGCAATCAAGGGGCATGCGCGAAGCTATGACAGCATCCTCCGGGACATGCGCGACTGCCTGTCGGGCATGATCGATGGCGGCACCGCAATCGAGGTCAAGATCAGCGACGCGATCGTCACCTAGCGCGGCACCTTCCACGATGCCGTGCAGACCCGACTGGGGGAGAATATCGCCAGCGTCATCCAGGGCGTGCGTTTGGTCGCCAATGCGCTGGGCCGTCAGTTGCAGACGCTCGCTGGCAGGAAAATCTGAACATCTTGCCCCGGGAATGCCCGAGCTTGCAGGCACCGAACGAATGTGCAGGATTCTCGTATGTCACCGAAGACGCCCCAGCGCGGCGCATCCGCCTTTACACCGAATTGGGCGCGGACGCTGGTCGATCCACAAGGCTTCTCCGACGAGCAGCACCGCCTGGCTTCGGTCTGGACCTTCCTGGGATTCACCAGCGACCTGGCGAAGGACGGCGACTGGTTCCGTGCCTCGCTGGCCACCCGCTCCGTTTTCGTGCAGCGCTTCGACGCGACGCTGAAGGGCTTCGAGAATGTCTGCGCCCATCGCTTCTATCCGCTGCGAACCGGCGACAAGGGCCATGGACCGATCGTCTGCGGCTTTCATGGCTGGCGCTACGACAACGACGGCTGCGCCATCGGTATCCCGATGTGCCAGGAACAGTTCGGCACCGTATCGCGCGCGCTGGGCGCACGTCTGACACCTGTCGAGATCGCGACCTGCGGCGCGCTCATCTTCGGCCGCTTCGCATCGGAAGGGCCGCGCGAATCGCTTTCTGAGTTCCTCGGCACCGGCTTCCCGATCCTCGAGGCCCTGTCGAGTTCGGGTGGACCGTCGCCGCAGGCGATTTCGACGCCGGTCGCGGCCAACTGGAAGCTCAACCTCCAGATCACCCTCGACGACTACCACGGTGTCGCCGTTCATCCGACGACCATTGGCCGGAACGGCCATATGCACCGGGCCGACGTCAGCTATCTCCGCTTCGGCCTGCACAGCGCCCTTCTCGTCACCAAGGAGCCGCAGGCGCTCGAGAAGATGGCCGAAGCCTGTGCCAACGGCTCGTTCAGGCCGAGCCACTATTGCATCTTCCAGATCCTGCCGAACCTCGTCGTCTCGCTGTTTCATTCCGACGGCGCCTTCTTCCATTGCTGCATCCAGCAGTATGTTCCCGTCGCGCACGATCGTTCGGTCCAGCGTGTCTCGATCCATCCGGTGGCCTTTCCGGCCGAGCACCCCTGGCCCATCCGCTGGACGCGACCGCTCAGCGACCCGATTCGCAGACGCCTGATCTGGCGCACAGTCCGCCGGATCATGCGCGAGGACCACCAGGCCTGCGAGCGCCTGCAACTCGTGGCACACCAGGTCCACCGGGCGCCGCTGCTGTCGGTACTGGAGGAACGGATCGGATGGTTCGAGGAGTCCTACGCCCGGCTCATGGCCGGGCATGACGACGCGGTCGGCACATCGTCGACCGTCTCGGACGAAGCCTGAGCGCTACAGCCGCCGATACGCGGCATGAATGATGGTGAAAGGGATGCCTGCGCGGCCGGCGCTGCCGCGCACCATCACGACGCGCTCGTCTATGCGGTAGAACCAGTCATTGAAGTTCAACACCATCGAGTTCTCCCCGTCGCCCGGCCCATCGCCCTTCTGCGGCGTGTCGCGCGTGTAACGCCAATGGAAGGCGCAGCCTAGCGCGTCGCCTTCCGCCTCGCCCTCGAGCCGCGGCTCCTGGCCGGCATAGCGTCCGTCCGCCCGCCGGGCGATTCGCCAGGAGAGCGTATCCTGCCGCCCGTCGTCGAAAGTCCACGTCTCTGTGAAGGCGAGAACACCCGACGTCTCGTCCCAGCTGCCGCGCGCCTTCATGGTGAAGCGCTGCAGCAACCCGCCGGTCACGCGCTCGATGACGCCCCAGCCTTCGAGTTCGCCGACGAGAAACGCCTCGGGAAGCAGTACCGGCGAGGTGCCGGCAAAATCCTTGATATCCATGTCCGTCAACGCGGCGGCAGGCCAGGGCGTTGCGTCCGGGTTGCGCTGGGAAAATCGCACCCCATCTGTGACCCGAATGAGCGCCCCATGCGCAGCCCTCAGGAGATCATGGCGTGCCGCCGCCCCCGCCCGCTTCCAGCTCGATCCGCCGCGGCCTTGCCGCCTTCGCCTGCCTGCTGGCACTCGGCGCCTGCGCCCGCTCGATCGGCCAGCCGTTCGACGTCGATGCGGTGAACCGGCTGAAGCCCGGACACTCGACCTACCAGGATGCCGTGACGCAGTTCGGCAAGGCGACCCGCATCAGGGGCCAGGGCGGCCGCACCGTGGCCCACTGGCATTACCTGAAGGACACGCCGGGCGGGACGGAATATGACAGTCTGAAGATCCTGTTCGACGAGAACGGCCGCATGGTCCGTGTCGTCGAACGCCTCGACAGCGACGACGAAGACGAACGCTGAGGGGTGCGCGGCCGCCGCGCGCCGCCCGGTACCGCATCACGAGAGTCCCGGAGACACGCCATGTCCGCGCCAGAGACAGCATCCGCCGAAGCCCCCGCCATCAGCCGCTTCCCCGTACCGCGCCTCGCCGACCTGCCGGCCGACATTCGCGAGCGCATCGAGAAGGTGCAAGAGAAGTCGGGCTTCGTTCCCAACGTCTTCCTCGTGCTCGCCCATCGCCCCGAGGAATTCCGCGCCTTCTTCGCCTATCACGACGCGCTGATGGACAAGAAAGGCAATCTCACCAAGGCCGAGCGCGAGATGATCGTGGTGGCGACCTCGAACCTCAACCAGTGCCAGTACTGCGTGATCGCCCACGGCGCGATCCTGCGCATCCGCGCCAAGGACCCGCTGATCGCCGACCAGATCGCCATCAACTACCGCAAGGCCGACATCTCGCCGCGGCAGACGGCGATGCTCGACTTCGCGGTGAAGGTGAGCCAGTCAGCGCACCTCGTCGGCGACGCCGACATCGAGACTCTAAAAGGCCACGGCTTCGACGAGGAAGACGTCTGGGATATCGCCGCCATCGCGTCCTTCTTCGGCCTGTCCAACCGCATGGCCAACGTCACCAGCATGCGTCCCAACAAAGAGTTCTATGCGATGGGCCGCGGCTGAGGGGAGCGGAACGCCCACGCTGCCCTGCGTGCGGCATCGTGGATGAAAATCATTCTTTGTGAATTGCGGCGTCACCGCCATAATTGCGCTGATGTCCGCCTCCCGGCCCCCGTCACAGATTCGCGCCTTCGTGTTGGTGGCGGCTCTGTTCGGCGTGACGCTGGCGATCCTGCAGCCGCTGGCGCATGCCGTGATGTTGCGCACGGGCGGGCCGGAAGCCGCTGCGAGCCTGTGGGGCGCGATCTGCCAGACCGGCAAGGACGGCGACGCCGATAGCTCCGGCCAGTCGTCGGCCAAGGTTCACGATTGCTGCTTCGGCCTGGCACATTCGCCCGTGCTGCTCGGGCCGTCGGTTGCATCTATCTTCGTCGAACAGATCCCGTCATCCGACCGGGTCGCCTCGCACCATCAGCATCCCACGACCGGCGCAATCCGCGACGGTCCGCAGCAGCCCCGCGCACCCCCGCTTCCGTAAGGACTGACCTACCTCGTGCAACGCGCGCGCCGCCGGCGCGCGTGCTGTCTCGCGTCGGCCATTCAAGGAAGCTCTCATGTTCTCGATTTCCCGGGCGACTTGCGTCGCCCCGACGGGGCAGGCCGCCGTGCCGCCGCCCGTTTCCGCCCTGCTTACACCCGTCCCCTCGACGATCTTCTACGCGCTCCTGACGTCGGAAGGCGCCCATGCGCGCTAGGCGCATTGCCGCCGGCCTGCTGCTGGCGGCCGGGGCATTCGAAGCCTCCGCCGAGGAGGTCAACCAGGCACAGGTCACGATGCCGGCCATTACCGTCACGGGCACCGCATCACTGACGGTCCCGTCGATCAAGGATGCCGAGGAGCAGATCAACAAGACGCCAGGTGGCGTCGAGGTCGTGCCGGCCTCGCGCTATCTCGACGGCCGCGCCACCACGATGAAGGACATGCTCGACTACACGCCGGGTGTCTGGATCCAGAGCAAGTACGGCCAGGAGGATTCGAAGCTGGTGATCCGCGGCTCCGGTCTGTCGCGTAACTTCCACCTGCGCGGCGTAAGACTCCTGCAGGACGGATCGCCGATCAACCAGGCCGACGGCAGCGGCGACTTCCACGAGATCGATCCGCTCGCCCAGCAATATATCGAGGTCTACAAGGGCGCGAACGCGCTGCGCTATGGTGCCATGACGCTGGGCGGTGCGATCAACTTCGTATCTCCCACAGGCCGCAGCAATCCCGGCCTCGCCGCCCGCGTTTACGGTGGTAGCTACCAGACCTTCGGCCAGCAGGCGGCGGCGGGCTTCGGCGAGGGTCCGTGGGACGCGTGGCTGTCCTTCACCAACCTGAGCGGCAACGGCTTCCGCGAGCATACCAACCAGAGCCTGCAGCGCCTCAACGGCAATGTCGGCGCGCAGATCGGCTCGAACGTCGAGACGCGGTTCTTCTTCTCGGGCAACCAGGTCCGCAACCAGATCCCCGGCTCACTGACCCAGCAGCAATTCTGGACCGACCCGCGCCAGGGACCTCTCGCCAACGTCCTGCAGAATACGCGACGCGACATCGATTCCTTCCGATTCGCCAATACCACGGTCGTCGATATTGGTGATGATGCCTTCACCCTGCAGAGCTACGTGAAGTCCAAGTCGCTGTTCCATCCGCTGACCTTCGCGGTCATCGACAACAACCTGCTAGATTGGGGCGTCACCGGCCAGTACAAGGGCTCGCGCCAGCTCTTGGGCCACCGCAACGATTTCATCGTCGGCGCGAACTATTTCGGCGGCACCAACCGCAACCGGCAGTTCGTCAACCGGTTCGGCGTGCCGGGCCCGCTCACGAACGACAACACCGAGTTTTCGAGCAGCGTCGAGATCTACGGCGAGAACTGGTTCTACGCGACGCCGGAATTGTCGATCGTCACCGGTATCCAGTTCAACTGGGCCAACCGCGTGCTGACCGACAACTATCTGGTCAACGGCAACGATTCCGGCGCCGCGTCCTACTTCGAGATCAACCCGAAGATCGGCGCGCTCTGGGAACCTCGTCCGGGGTTGCAATTCTTCGCCAACGTCTCGCGCGCCTCCGAGCCGCCGACCTGGTCGGAACTCAATCCCAGCGTCGCGCCGGGCTTCGCGCCCCTCGCGCCGCAAACCTCGTGGACGGCCGAGATCGGCACCCGCGGCAAGCTGGGTGAAAATGTCGGGTGGGACCTCTCGCTCTACCGGTCGTGGGTGAAGAACGAGCTGCAGCTCCTCGTCGTGCCCGGCTTCGGCGGCTCGGCCATCGCCATCAACATCCCGAACGCGATCCACCAGGGCATCGAGCTCGGCCTCAACGGCACGGCGTGGCGCAGCGAGCGTAATGACCGCATCACCGGCCGCATGGCGCTGACGGTGAGCGACTACCGCTTCGACAACAATCCGACCTACGGCAACAACCAGCTCCCCGGCGCGCCGCCCTACTACCTCCGCGCCGAGGCGCGCTACGATTCGCCGGGCGGCTTCTATATCGGCCCGAACCTCGAATGGTCGCCGCAGGGCTACTATGTCGACAACCTCAACACCACGGCGTTCATGACGGCACCCTACGCGTTGCTGGGGCTGAAGGCAGGGTATACCGGCCTCAAGGGCTTCGAGTTCTTCGTCGATGCCCGCAACCTCACCAACCAGATGTACGTCTCGAACGTCGGCGTGACGAGCACGGCGAACGCCACCAGCCAGCTCTACAATCCGGGCGACGGGGCGTCGGTCTATGCCGGCATCCAAGCCCGGTTCTGAGACGTCGACATGAGAAACCTGCACCGCCAGGATCTGCCGGAACCGCTGTCGCCGGCGGTGAAGCGCACGATCCTGGCGGTCGTGATCCTCCTGCACGCGGGCGGCGCCTGGGCGCTCGCCCGCGTCGAGCCTGCACGCCTGGTCGTGGGCGACGTGGCGCCGATGGAAGTCCGGATGGTGGCGCCGGAGGGACCGGCGCAGCCCGAGATCGAGACTGCAGAGCCGCCGCCGCCGGTCGACCTGACGCCGCCACCGCCGGAGCTCGCGGCGATCGTCGAGCCGCCACCGCCCGACCTGCCGCCACCGGAATTCCCGGTCGCGAAGATCGATATTCCCCTACCATCCGAATTGCCCGAACCGGTGATTCCGCCGCCCGTGGTCAAGCCGAAGCCGCCCGAGCCGCGCCCCGTGCAGAAGGCCGTGCCACGCCCGGTCGTGCCGGCCACACCGGTCGACAGCCAACCGCAGCAGGCCGCGGCGTCCACCGCGCCACGCACGGTGCAGGCGTCGCAGTTGGGCTGGCTGGTCGCGCCAAATCCCGTCTACCCGTCGCGGTCCCGCCGCGCCGGCGAACAGGGAACGGTGATCGTCCGCACCTTCGTCGATATCGCGGGCCGTCCGTCGCAGGTGTCGCTGCAGACCTCGTCGGGCCATGCCGCGCTCGACGAGGCGGCCGTAAGCGCCGTGCGCGCCGCGCAGTTCCGGGCCTATGCCGAGGGCGGCCGCGCGCAGCCGGTGTGGGTCCACGTCCCGATCAAGTTCACGTTGCAATAGGAGCGTAACGCATGGGCGACGCATCGAGTTTGGGCTTCGGCCATTTCCTCGCGCAGGCCGACATCGTCGCGAAGGTCCTGCTGGGCGTGCTGGCGTTGATGTCGGCGATCTCGTGGTACCTGATCAT